>Ga0335081_10003271_pt1 | contig 25479 bp, 25 predicted proteins | sample Lox_Sample_35_FD_206713 | JGI IMG/M metagenome (GOLD analysis project Ga0335081, IMG submission 206713) | Soil microbial communities from Loxahatchee National Wildlife Refuge, Florida, United States - Lox_Sample_3.5 | ecosystem: Environmental > Terrestrial > Soil > Wetlands | place: USA...
TTGCGCAATCGCAAACGCGAGCACCGTTGCGGCGAATGCAAACTTATTTCCTAGAACTTTGTTAATAGACATCGGTGTACCAATCCTTTTAAAGTTGAATTTCCCGTACCTGGTCCTTGCGAAATTTGAGTGGCCGAATCATACTCGCGCTCTCAATTTTGTTAAAGGCCGTACCACGACCCTTACTAATGGTCTATACCACGCAGTTTAACGTAACCGGTTATCTAGTGCTGTAGCGTGTGTTAGCGCGTACAGGGACACCTAGTACTCCGGAGTACATTTCAGACTAGTAGATATAGGGTAAAAACCTGAGGGGAGCCGGATTTATTCAACCCGGAATGGGCCTTGGACCTGACGGGCCACCCGATCGGCGTATCCGACCACCTGGCGGAGGGGGCGCTCCCCGGGATAATCCAGCCGCATGTCGTCGGTGACTTCGTCCAACATCAGCAATGTGGCTGCCGGCGTTTCCATGGCGAACGCGGTGAGGAGCAGATTGTCACAGATGGCATTGATGAGGCGCGGAATCCCCTGAGACCGGAAATGAATCTCTTCGAGGATCTCCGGCGAAAAGATCTTCTGGTCTCTCAAGCCCGCGCGCGCCATGCGGGAATTGACGTACGCCACCGCCTCCTGGAGATTGAAACCCCGCAGAGAACAACGGAGTGCAATGCGCTGCTTGAGTTGGCGGAATTCGGGCGCCTCCATCTTACGATCCAACTCCTGCTGACCGGCGAGAACGATCTGAAGCATCTTCCCGCGGCGGTTCTCCAGATTGCCGAGAAGGCGGATTTCTTCGAGAACGTCCCAGTCCAGATTATGGGCTTCGTCCACGATCAGCACCGTAGTGCGGCCTGCCGCCGCCCGCTCGAGCAACAGGTTATTCAACGAGAGCAGCACTTCGGTCTTCGACAGCCGGTTGCATCGAAGATCCAAATCATAGGCCAACATTTCGAAAAACTGTTCGACTGTGAGGCGCGAATTAAACAGCGAGGCAAATGCGATTTGCTGGGAATTCAGAAAATCGCGCAGGCATTCCAGCATGGTGGTCTTGCCGGTGCCGACCTCTCCGGTCAAAAGAACAAATCCCTTCCGGCTCTGCACCCCGTAGATCAGGTTTGCCAACGCCTCTTCGTGCTGCGGGCTCCGGAACAGGAAAGACGGATCCGGACTCATGTTGAAGGGGTTTTGGGAAAAGCCAAAGAATGCATTGTACATAGAAACCGGACCGGTCTAGATCACTCGAGTTTAGCATGCGACACGGTACCCCAGCCAATTTACACCGGTACCGTAAGTACTGGAAGAGACGGAAGTTGGAGACCTGCCGAGACTACGGTTGCGGCTTTTCCGGAGACGAGGTTTTGGCGGTGGCTTTGACCGGGCTGATCAGGATGTGAGCATTGCGTCCCTCGAGACGGGGCTGCGTCTCGACGGTGCCGTACGAAGTAAGGTCGGCGGCAAAACGCATCAGCAGTTTCTTGCCGAGATCGGCATGAGCGATTTCACGGCCGCGAAACTGGACCACCGCTTTCACCCGGTTGCCTTCCTGAAGAAATCGAATCGCGTGATTCTTCTTGAAGTCGTAGTCGTGGTCGTCCGTGTTCGGCCGGAATTTTAATTCCTTGACCTGCACCACATGCTGCTTTTTCTTGGCATCATGCTGTTTTTTCTTCTGTTCATACTGGTAGTGGCCAAAATCCACAGCCTTGGCCACCGGCGGAACCGCCGTTGGAGCAACCAGCACCAGGTCCAGGCCCAATTCCTGCGCCCGCCGCAGGGCCGCCGAAGTCGGCATCACCTCTGTGGTGCCGTCGGGAAACACCGCGCGCACCTCGCGCGCGCGGATCGATTCGTTCACGTTCTCTCTGCGATTCTGCCTGCGAGGAGGAAAGTTTCTAGGATACATTCGTAAATTAAGCGTCTGATTCAGGATTGCCGAGGAAGGCTGGAAAAGGTCGGACACCCGGGGTACTTTTCAGTTCGAAACCCGCAATGGTGTAGACAATGGACAAAGTACAATTCGTTAGATTCAGTGTACACCATATTTCGAACCGGAAGTCAAAAGGAATTCTACGCCCCGGCGGCCTGCGGGTCAGGCCTCACAGGTTCCTGCTGTGCCCGATCGTAAACTCCGCCGGCTCCACGGTTTCAAGAGGCGATCTCCAGCCCCGGCGCCGACAGTAACCCTTTCTCTTTCAAACCGGTCAATGCCAGGCCGTATCGCCCCCGAATCCCTGTCTTCTCGAAGATATGTTTCAAATGAATCTTCACGGTGCCGGTACGGATGCCCAGAGACTCGGCGATGTCTTTGTTCTTGAGACCGCGCTCGACCAGTTCCATGACCTGCAACTCGCGCGCAGTGAGGGGTGTATGGGCGGACCGGACCGCACCGGGAGTAACCATCCCCCGCACCTTCTCGCCCTCGGCCCAGCTCTTGCCCGAGGCCACTGACCGCAGACAAGTCAGCAGCACCTCGAGCGATACCGTCTTCCGGATCACGCCCGAAGCGCCGGCCTGAAGGAACCGCAGCGTCTCGGATTCCGACAATGCGAAGCTCCATACGATCCCGCTCACTCGCCCGCCCATGGGCCGAAGCTCGTTGAGGAAGCCCATCACGGCGTGAATGCCGAACGCCTTGTCGAGCATTACTACCGACGGCCGCAACGCCAAAACGGCCTCCATGCCCCCCTTCAGGGAACCCGCGGCTGCGATGACGCGCAGATCATCCACCGGTTTCAAAAGGGCCCGGAGACCCTCAATCGCGATCGGTTCGCTATCGACCACAACAATCGTATTCACGGTTCTCGCTCTTCGGGACTTGCCAAGCGCTGCTTCACTACCTGTATCGGCCCAATCACCTGAATACTTTAGTGGCAACGGCGGAAATAGATCTCAACTATTCCGTCTGCTTCCAACCGGAAAGCGGCCCTCGGGACCGTTCGCCCCCTTCAGGCTGCCATCCGGGCCGGGTGATTGACCCTTAAGCCTCCGATAGTGGCGTCGGGACGGTTCCGGGGCTAGACTGGCGGATTATGGCAGATTTTCAGGTAATACAACCCGAAACTACCTATAAGGGATCCCGGATCGAGGCCCTCCGGCGAGGTCTGCCCAAGACGACCCAATCCCTGTGCCCGGAATGCACGCAACTGATTGACGCCACGATCCGGGAAGATGCCGGCAAAGTCGTGATGGAGAAGTGCTGCCCCCGTCACGGCGAGTTCCGCGACACCCTGTATTCCGATGTGCGGCTCTACCTGAAGATGGAAGAGTGGACCTTCGGCGACAACCGCGGCTTGGAAAACCCGGCCGTCGCGAATGCCACCCGCTGCCCGGATGACTGCGGCTTGTGCAATCTCCACACCAGCCACACGGGGCTCGCGAATGTGGATCTCACCAACCGCTGCAACCTTACCTGCCCGGTTTGCTTCGCCAATGCGAATGCCTCCGGCTACCTCTACGAACCGGACTTCGAGACCGTCCGCCGCATGCTGCAGGCACTCCGCGACGAGCGTCCCGTGGCAGGCCGCATCGTGCAGTTCTCGGGCGGCGAGCCGACTATTTACCCATGCTTTCTGGATGTCCTGAAATTGGCCCGGGAGATGGGCTTCTCCCATACGCAGGTAGCCACCAACGGTCTCAAATTCACCAGCCTGGAGTTTGCCGAACAGTGCAAAGATGCGGGTCTGCACACGCTGTATCTCCAGTTCGACGGCGTTTGCGACGAGATCTACCGCCGCACGCGCGGCGCATCGCTCTGGGAAAAGAAGCTCGCCTGCATCGAGAACGTAAAGCGTGCGGGCCTGAAGATCGTGTTCGTGCCGACCATCGTCAAGGGGTTGAACGACCACCAGATCGGCGATATCCTGCGCCTCGCGCTGGAGTACATCGAGTGCACCAGCGGCATCAGCTTCCAGCCAGTGGCTTTCACCGGCCGGATTGCGCGCCACGAACTGGAATCCAAACGGTTCACGCTCTCGGACTTCGCGCACGCCGTCCACCAGCAGACCGGCATCGCCGACCCGTACGAAGACTGGTTCCCGCTCTCCTGCGTCACGCCGTTTTCGAAACTGGTCAGCGCCCTGCGCGGCGAGTCGACCACCACCCTGACCTGCCACCCGCACTGCTCCCTGGGCACCTATCTGTTCGTGGACCAGAACCGGAATGCCGTGCCGGTGACCCGGTTCGTGGAAGTCGGTCCGATGCTGCGCGAAATGGATGCGCTGGCGCACAAGGCCGGCAAGCGGCGCATCCAGTTCTTCACCAGGCTGGAGGCGTGGAACAGCCTGAGGAAATTCTTCCACCAGGAAAAGGCCCCCGCCGGTCTGACTTTCACCAAGTTCCTGCAGACCCTCCAGGGCATGACCGACAAGCGCTATGGACGCGGAGACAGCGAGCGCCAGGGTTTCACGTATCGCACCCTGATGCTGGCCGGCATGCATTTCATGGACTCATACAACTACGATGTGGAGCGCGTGAAACGCTGCGTGATCCACTACGCGGCGCCAAACGGGCTGATCTATCCCTTCTGCGCGTACAACTCCGGCCCCGTCTACCGCGAGAAGGTCGAGAAGCAATTCTCGGTGCCCTACGACCGGCAGGCTGAGATGCGCCGCCTGTACGCCGAAGGGAAACAGGGCTGCCGGATCGCGGAAGAAGAGGTGGTGTAGCGCCGCGGCCCGATGAAGATTGGTTCGCTGCGGAGCCGGAGTTGCAGCCCCGCCGCGACATCGGTCAGGCTGCGGCCTCACGGTTTTCCGCCGGCTGCCACGCGGTTCCGATACAATCTCAGGGGAAGGCTCTCGTCCGTCGCATGGATTCCCGGCGTTCCCCTACAGCCCGCCTGCTGGCCGGGCTGGCGATCACCTTGACCGCAGTGGCGGTGTACTCGGGGTATACCATCCTGCAACTGCACGCGCTCGAGGAACTCCAGGCCCGAACCATCGACCGCAACCGTACCGATTCGCTGCTGCTGCTGCGGATCCAGAACAGTCTGAACTCGCTGGCCCTGGCCATGCGCGACATGCTGGACGGCAGCGAGCCCTACCCGCTGACCGCGTGGAAAGGGCAATTCCAGCGCATCCGCACCGACCTGGACGACGCGCTTCTCCAGGAGGAGCGCACCTCGCCCCTGGACAGCCCGTCCGGCCAGCGGCGCTACCTCTCCGATTCCGTGGCGCAGTTCTGGGACGCCGCAGACCGCCTCTTCGCACTGGCGGCGGCTGGCCGGGAGAAGGACGCCCGTGAACTCATCCACCTTTCGCTCCAGGCGCGACAGGAGTCTCTCAGCACGGCGGTGGCCCGCCTCCTGGTGCAGAACAATGAGACCGAGCAGGCCGCCGCCGAGCACACCCACGGCATCTACGCGCGCGCCGAGCGTAATGTCTACCTGTTCGTGGCCGCGATGCTGGTTCTGATTTCGCTCACCAGCCTCTACCTGGTACAGTTCACCCGCCGCATGTTCCACCAGGTGGCTGCCATTTCCGAGCGGCGCAGCGAACTCGCGCAGCAACTGATTTCGATGCAGGAAAACACCTTTCGCTCGATCGCCCGCGAGTTGCACGACGATTTCGGCCAGATCCTCACCGCGATCGGGGTCATGCTGCAACGGACGGGAAGACGCGATCCGGAGTTGCGCGAAGTGCAGGAGATCGTGCAATCCACGCTCGAAAAGGTGCGGTCGCTTTCACACGCGCTCCATCCCGCCGCGTTGGAGGAACTGGGCCTGGAGAGCGCCCTGGATCAATACCTTCCCGACTTCGAGCGGCAGACCGGCATCGCGATCCGTTATGAGAAGACAGGAACCAGCCGCGAAGTGGACCGCAGTGTGGGGATTCATTTGTATCGCGTCTTGCAGGAGGCGCTCAACAACATCGCGCGCCATTCGAAATCGCCGCGGGCCTCCGTGCGGCTGCGCTTTCTTCCGAATACAGTGGTGTTGGAGGTCGAGGATGAGGGCGTCGGGTTCGGCAATCGCGAGAAGCCGGGGATGGGTCTGGTTTCCATGCGCGAAAGGGCGGAGATGCTGAACGGCCGGGTGGAGTTTTTGGACCGCGACGGAGGCGGAGCGCTGGTCCGATTGACCGTGCCGGCGGCCGCGGAGGAGGCACATGCCTGACGCACCGATCTCGGTGCTGTTGGTGGACGACCACGCACTGGTGCGGCGGGGATTCCGCCGGATGCTGGAGGACGACCCGGGCATTGTCGTGGTGGGCGAGGCCAGCGACGGGCACGACGCCGTGGAGTCCGCCAGGCGGTTGCGGCCCGCGGTGGCGGTTATGGACTTTGCGCTGCCCAGCATGAATGGCGCCGTGGCCACGCGCCAGATCCTGAAGGCCTGCCCGGGAACCGCGGTCCTGATTCTCAGCATGCACTCCGAACCTTCCTACGTGCGCACGTGCATGGAGGCGGGCGCGCTGGGGTACCTGCTGAAGAACGCGATGGATCTGGAACTGGTGAGCGCGGTGAAGCAGGTTGCCGCGGGTATCCGTGTCTTCGACCCGCGGCTGGGGTCGCTGACCACCGTGGAAGAGGAGCCGTCGCTCACCCCCCGGGAACTGGAAGTGCTGCAGTTGATCGTGAACGGGCGATCGAACAAGGAGATCGCCACGATGTTGGGTTTGAGCGCCAATACGGTCGCCGTTCACCGCGCCAATATCATGCAGGCGCTGGGGATTCACAATACCGCTGAAATGGTGGTGTACGCCATACGGAAGGGATTGGTGAGCATCGCGTGAACGTGGCGCGGGTTTTCATGGATCTTTGTGGGCCCACCGGGACCATCGGTACAGGCAGGAGTGGCTGCGCCCCGCCTTCGAGTAACCATCAATGACTCGGCGAACATTTCTCTTCGGCGCCGCCTCCGCCGGCATCGCGGCGCCTCCCGATCCCGGATTTCGGCTGGTAGATGTCACCAACTCCGCGGGACTCGACTTTCACCACAACAGCGGAGCGTTCGGTGAGAAGTACCTGCCGGAGACCATGGGGCCCGGGTGCGCCTTCCTCGACTACGACGGCGATGGCTGGCTCGACATCCTGATCGTGAATGGAGCCGATTGGCCCGGTCACCAGCATCAGCGCAGCACTCCGCATCTCTACCGGAACAATCGCAACGGTACTTTTGCCGACGTCACGGAGCGTGCCGGGCTGGCAATCGAGATGTATGGCATGGGCGTCGCAATAGCCGACTACAATAACGATGGCTTCCCCGATCTGCTGATCACGGCGGTCGGTCAGAACCGCCTGTTCCAGAACACGGGTCGCGGGCATTTCGTGGACGTCACCGCCAAGTCCGGGCTGGGAGGCCGAAGCTCGTTCAGCACCTCTGCCCTGTGGTTCGATTACAACCGGGACGGTCTGCTCGACCTGCTGGTGTGCAATTACGTCAAATGGTCGCCCGGGCACGACGTCTTCTGCAGCGTGGATGGCAAGCACAAGTCGTACTGCACGCCCGAGGCTTTCCACGGATCGACGTGCTGGCTGTTTCGGAACCGCGGCAACGGCACGTTTGAAGACGCCACCGCGACCAGCGGCATCTTCGATACCGCCTCGAAATCGCTGGGGGTAGCCCTTCTGGATTTCGACCACGATGGCTGGCCGGACCTGCTGATCGCCAACGATACCCAGCCCAACAAGCTTTATCGCAACCGCCGGGACGGATCCTTTGAAGATGTGGCCGTGCGCGCCGGCGTGGCCTTCAGCGAAGACGGCAAGGCGCGCGCCGGCATGGGCGTGGATGTTGGAGACTTCGAGAACTCTGGAACGCCGGGGATCGCCATTACGAACTTCGATAACGAAATGACGGCGCTGTACCGGTCTACCGGAGCGGGCGCCTATACCGACATCGCCATGAAGGCGGGCATCGGACAGGCGTCGCGCGAGAGTCTGGGCTTCGGCTGCGCTTTCCTGGACGTCAACCTGGACGGGCATCTCGATCTGCTGGCGGTGAACGGGCACATTGATGAGACCGTCCGCCACATCCGCAGCAATGCGGGCTACGCACAACCTCCGCACCTGTTTCTCAACGATGGCAGGGGGACGTTTCGAGATGTCGCGGCGCTGGCCGGGAGCGGCTTTGCGGCACCCAAGGTGGGCCGCGGCCTGGCAATCGGCGATTACGATCGCGATGGCGACCAGGATGTCCTGATGACCACCAACCAGGGTCCGGCGCTTCTTTACCGCAACGACGTCGCCCCCGGGAACCGGTCGTTTCAGTTGAAGGCCATTGGAACCAGGTCGAACCGCGACGCCATCGGCGCCGTGGTCCGCGTCTGGACGCCGGACGGAGCGCAGTCGCAGATGGTCAAGACCGGATCGAGCTACCTGTCGCAATCCGAACTGGGACTGACGTTCGGCCTCGGCCGCCGGGACCATGCGGACCGGGTCATGGTAGAGTGGCCGTCCGGCGGAAGCCAGGAGTTCAAGAACGTGGCTGCCGGGCGATACGAATGCATCGAAGGCGGGCTGTTGAAGCCGGCATGACTATCGCGGAGTTTTCGGGAACTCGATCCCGCAATACTCGAGGAACCGCTGGAGACCTGCATCCAGGTACTTCTCGCGATGGACCAGCACTGTGATCTGGCGCCGGAGATCGAGCCACGGACAATGCACCCGTTTCAACCGGCCCGCCTTCCACTCGGCGGTTACCGCGGCTTTGGAGATACACCCCAGCCCGGCATCCGCGAATACGGCGTGCTTGATCGCCTCGATGCCTCCGAACTCGATGGGCGCCTGCGCGAATGCGAACTTGCCCTCCATTGCGCTTTCGAAGACCGCCCGGGTTCCGGAGCCTTTCTCGCGCATTACCCAGAAGGCCCGCGCGAGATCGGCCGGGCTGGCCTGCCGGCCGGCGAGAGGATGCTGCGGGCTGGCTACCACCCACAACTCGTCTTCGCGCCAGGAGAACGCGGTGAGATCGGGATGATGGACCAGTCCTTCGATCCAGCCGGCATCGCTTTCAAACTGCAGCAGCGATTCCACCACCTGGTCGGTGTTCCCCATGTCCACGTGGAAGAGATAGTGGCGATGGCCGCGCACGAAGCGCGAGAGGATCGGCGGCAGCATATAGTTGCCCGCGGTCAGGCTGGCGCAAATGCGGATCTGAACGGGCTGGCGGGCGCGCGCGCCCTCGATGGCACGCACGCGGTCGAGCACCTGAACGGCGGCAGGCAGCAGTTGCCGGCCCGCCGAGTTCAGTACGATGCGGCGGCCGTGACGGTCGAACAGCTTCCGTTCGAGCAGGTTTTCCAACTCCGCGAGAGACTGGCTGGTGGCGGCCTGCGAGAGCCCGATCCTGCGGGCGGCGCCGGTGACCGTCTGCTCCTGGTAGATGGCGCAGAAGATTTCGAGCTGGCGAACGGTGATGCGCATTTACAATTCATTACACAGCAAGATTCGTGGAACCGGAGCCGTCGATTGCAGGCGGCTTCGAACTTGACTGCCCGGCAGGGGACCGTGGAGGCCGAAGGGCGTCCCGGCCAGGCGGGACTCCGGAGGCAAGAGTGCCGGCACGAGTGCCCGCGCCACAACGGATTGGCTATTATGATCCTGATGCTCAAAACCTGTATCCGAGGAACTCTGATCGCCCTTCTGCTGTTGCCCGCGCTAGTGCCGCCGCCCGCGCGCGCCCAGGGACGCGCCGCCCAGCAGCCTGCACAACAGCCCCCTGCTCCGGCCACTCCGCCGCAAACGCCCGCGGCACAGGGCCGAGGCGGGCGCGGAGGCGGGATCGCAGGTCCCGGTCCCGCAATCGGAGGCGAGATCGATGAGACCCCGGTGGTCACGCACCACACCATCACGGTCGGCGGCAAGACCTTGAATTACACAGCGACCGCCGCCCAGATGCCGCTGAAGGATGCGGCGGGCGAAACCGAGGCGCACATCTTCTATATGGCCTACACGCTGGACGGCGTGACCAACACCGCGCAGCGGCCCCTCACATTCTGCTTCAACGGCGGACCGGGTTCGGCGTCGATGTGGGTGCACATGGGCGGGATGGGTCCGCGCAGTCCGAAACTCATGCCCGACGGCAGCATGCCGCCTCCGCCTTACCAGATGAAGGACAACCAGGACACCTGGCTCGACCAGACGGACCTGGTCTTCATCGACCCCGTGGGCACCGGATACAGCCGCGCCAAAACCCTGGACGTCGCGCGGCGCATGAATGGCGTGCAGGGCGACATTCAGTCGGTGGGCGAGTTCATGCGGATGTACGTGGTGCGCAACGGCCGCGAACTGTCGCCGCTGTTTATCGCGGGCGAGAGTTACGGAACATTCCGCGCGGCGGGGCTGGCCGGATACCTCATCGATCGCGGCATCGCGTTCAACGGCATCGTGTTGATTGGTACCACGCTCAACCTGGAGACCATCTGGAGCCGCAGCGACGACCTGGTCTACGAGCTGGAATTGCCGACCTATGCCGCCGATGCCTGGTATCACAAGAAGGTTCCGGCGGATCTGCAGCGGAAGGACCTGAAGTCGTTCCTCAAGGAGGTGGAGAACTTCTCGCTCGGCGAATATGCCACGGCGTTGAACAAGGGCGACGATCTTCCGCCAGCGGAGCGCAAGGCGATCACCGATAAGCTGGTGCGCTATACGGGGCTCGACGCGCGCTATATCGAGGAGAGCAATTTGCGGTGGGACGTGCAGCACTTCACGCGGCAGTTGATGCGCGATCAGCACATGACGATCGGGCGTTACGACGGGCGCCTGATGGCGGAGTCTTCCCTGAACACGGGAGAGACGAGCGAGATGGACCCTTCGAGCGCGCTGATCACGCCGCCGTTCACGGCAATTTTAACGAATTACCTGCGCAGCGAGCTGGGATACAAGACCGACATGTACTACTATCCCAGCGGCGGCGTGCAGCCCTGGGACTACGGCGTGCAGAACGGATTCGGCGACACCACCGCGATGCTGCGCAATGCGCTCACCAAGAATCCATACATGAAGGTAATGATCGCCGCGGGCTACTACGATCTGGCAACGCCTTATCACGCGGTGCAGTACACCTTCAGCCACATGGGACTGCATCCCGAGATGCACAAACGGATCACCTGGGATTTCTATGAGGCCGGGCATATGCTGTACATCGACGGCCCTTCCCATGCGAAGCTGAAGCACGATTTCGGGGAGTTCCTGTCGAGCGCGATGCCCCGTCCGGACACGCGGTGATTCAGGGGCCAAGTCAGGGGCATGGCGCTTCGCTACCCGGGGGCCCGGCCGAAAAGCGTCCCGGATGTGTCGCGACGCGGCAGGCAGGAGTGCCTGCGCCACGTCAGACTTCCATGATCTTCATGGCTTGAGTCAGACTGGCGCTTGGGTCGTGTCCGGGAGCGGGCGAGTACTCGTGCGCGACGTAGCCTGTGTAACCCAGATCGGCGATGGCCTGCGCCACGAAGTGGTAATTCAGCTCCTGTGTCTCGTCAATCTCGTGTCGGCCGGGATTGCCGCCGGTGTGAAAATGACCGATCCATTGGAAGTTGTCGCGGATATTGCGCACGATGTCGCCGTCCATGATCTGCGCGTGATAGATGTCGTAGAGGATCTTGACCCGCGGTGAGTTGACGCGCTTCATCACGTCCACGCCCCAGGCAATGTGATCGAACATGTAGTCTTTGTGATTTACCTTGCTGTTGAGGTACTCCATGCAGATGTTGATGCCTTTGTCCTCGGCGTGGGCCTTCACCCGGTTGAGGAACGCGACGCAGTTATCGGCGCCCTCTGCATCGGCCATCCCGCGCCGGTTTCCGGAGAAGGTGATGATGTTAGGGACGCCGTTGGCGGCGGCCTCGTCGATGGCGGCGTGCATCGATTTCTCGAGCTTTTCGTGATTCTCCTTGCGATTCAGGGCGTCCGGGATCGTGCCGCCGGGGCCGGGCGGATACATCGTGGGGATCAAGCCGTATTTTTTGAGCGTCGGCCAATCCTTCGGACCGATGAGGTCGTACCCGACGATGCCCTGGCGGGCAGCCTCCTTGCACGTCTCCTCGAAATTCGCGCCGCGGCCGAATACTCCGCTGGTGACGCACTGCTTCAGGCGGCCCGGGTGCTCCGGACGGGCCTGCGGCGGGGCAGATGCGGAAGTCCGGACAAATGCCGCGGAAGCGGCGACGGCTGGCAGGAAATCTCGGCGGCGCATAACTCTTCTCCTTTGTCGGGTTGTGGCATTGCCAACACCTCGTTTCTCATTCATTTTACGGCCACTCGACATCCTGGAATATCGTTTGCTAGAATGTTTTGTAGATCTATTGTGGTACTCTGCCCGTTAACTGATCCTCCATTTCGTCGGTATTCTGTACCCTCAGCTACCCCTTCGAGGAAAAAAGCGTAGAAAAATATGGCCTCCAACACGTTTTCCCAAGGTGCTCAAGTCGAACATTTGAAGTTCGGCCTGGGGACTGTCATGTTCAGCAGTGAAGAACGCATTGTGATCAAGTTCGACGATCACGGCGAAAAGAAGTTCGTCACCACCATGGTGATGGGCAGTCTGAAGAAGAGCGACCGGCAACCTCCGGCCGAAAAGAAGGGCGCCCGCAAGAAGAAGGCCGTCGCGCCCGCCGCGGTATAAGCCACGCAATATCAATAGTATTAGAGGAATTTCGTTTGAACGCCCGTCAGAAGCGCATGTTTGAAGAGGCCCGGAAGCGCAATCCGGAACTGAAGATCCCGTCCGGCGACCAACCGCCCGCGGACTGGACCGAAGCCGACCTTGCCTTGGTCAAGCAGGGTGTCGGAGACAAGACATCCAGACCGTCCCAGGCGACAGCCGAATCCGGTGAATCCTCGGAAACACCGTCCGGGGAACAGGCCGGATCGGTAGTGACCTATTTCGAAGCCAAGGGCTTCGGCTTCCTGCGGCCGGACGATGGCGGAAGAGATATTTTCTTCCACGTATCCCGCCTGGTGGAAGGTTTGGCGACGGACTTGCGGCCCGGCACCCGGGTTCTCTACGAGCTGGGCATGGACCGCACCGGCAAGATGGCTGCCAGCAGCATCCGTATCCCACCAGCGACCGCATAAACGCTATAATAGAGAAACCGCTTGCGCGCCCGACACTCTAGCTGTGCTTGGAGACCGGCGCGCCTTGGATGGATCCAAAGCACGTAAGAGCATCATGTTCGACAATCTTTCGGAAAAACTGCAGCGGGTATTCAAGAACCTGCGCGGCGAAGGCAAGCTCACGGCCGAGAACATGGAGAGCGCGCTGCGCGAAATCCGCATGGCGCTGCTCGAGGCCGACGTCAATTTCCGGGTCGTCAAACAGCTCATCGAAAATATCAAGCAAAAGGCCATGGGTGAGGAAGTCCTCTCCTCCCTCTCGCCCTCCCAACAGGTCATCAAGATCGTTCACGAAGAACTGATCAAAATCCTGGGGAGCCATGAGTCCAAGCTCCGCTTCTCGAACGAGCCGCCCAGTGTCTTTCTGATCGTGGGCCTGCAGGGCTCCGGCAAAACCACTTCCACCGGCAAACTGGCGCGCTGGCTCTCCAGGAACGGCCATCGCCCCATGGTCGTTTCCGTGGACGTTTACCGGCCGGCCGCCCGCGAGCAGTTACGCGTGATCGCAAAGGAGGTCGGGCAGCCCATTTACGAGGGAGCGCCCGGCGAAGCGCAGCCGCTGGAACTGGCGAAGTCAGCCCGCCGCGAGAGCACCCACACCGGCCGCGACGTTCTGCTGGTAGACACCGCCGGCCGTCTCCACCTGGACGACCAGCTCATGACCGAGCTCCAGGAGCTGAAACAGCAGCTCAGTCCGGTGGAGATTCTGTTCGTGGCCGACGCCATGACCGGACAGGACGCCGTCAAGTCCGCCGACGAGTTTCACAAGCGACTCGGCATCACCGGCGTCATCCTGACCAAAATGGATGGCGACGCGCGCGGCGGCGCCGCTCTCTCGATCCGTCACGTGACCGGCCAGCCGCTCAAGTTCGTGGGCGTAGGCGAGAAGTTCGATGCGCTCGAGCCGTTCCATCCCGACCGCGCCGCCAACCGCATCCTCGGTATGGGAGACATTCTCTCCCTGATCGAGAAAGCCAGCACCGAGATCGACCAGAAGAAAGCGCTTGAGATGCAGCACAAGCTTCTCGAGAACGATTTTACCCTGGAAGACTTCCGCGATCAGTTGAAGCAGGTCCGCAAGCTCGGGCCCCTGCAGAATCTGCTCGGCATGATGCCCAAAGTGGGGATGCTCAAAGATCTGCAGAATGTCAAAGTGGACGAGAAAGAGATCAATCATGTGGTGGCGATCATCGATTCCATGACGCCCAAGGAACGCTACAACCACATGATCATCAACGGCAGCCGCCGGCGGCGCATCGCCAAGGGCAGCGGCACGTCGGTGCAGGACGTCAACAATTTATTAAAGCAGTATGCAGAAGCCCGAAAGATGATGAAGATGGTTTCGGGTGGCCTGTCTGGCGGTTTGTTAGGCAAGAGAATGGGGAAGTTGAAGCTGCCGCCGGGCTTTCCGTTTGGAGATATGCCCGGCCCGCCGGGACGCTAATGGGAGTATAAATGCTGATGATTCGCCTGGCGCGTTTCGGCGCCAAAAAGAAGCCGTTTTATCGCGTCGTCGTGATTGAAAAAGAGCGCGCCCGCAATGGACGCCACCTGGAAGTCTTGGGACATTACGATCCGCTCAGCCACCCGGCCAAGGTGGATTTGAAACACGAACGCCTGGAATACTGGACCCAGCACGGCGCACAGATGTCCGACACCGTACGCCGCCTGGCCGAAAAGAACCCCGCCCAAGCCGTCACACCCGTAGCTTGAGCGCCTGCGCCCGCCACCTAACTGTTAGGAACAGAACGACTACGAGCCGTTTGGTAGTGGTTTTAACGATCCGGCCTGTCACGTTCGGCTAACATGAAATGGGAGGCGGGGTGGATGAAGCAGTTGATCGAAGACATTGCCAAAGCTCTGGTTGACATCCCGGAGGAGGTTGCCGTCCGAGAGGTTTCCGGTGAGCAGGTCACTGTGTTGGAGTTGAAAGTCGCCCCCAGCGACTTGGGCAAAGTGATCGGCAAGCAGGGCCGGACGGCGCGCTCCATTCGCACCATTTTGGGCGCGGCTGGGATGAAGCTCAACCGCCGCTTCACGTTGGAGATCCTTGAGTGAATCCGTAGACGCCCAATGGGTCACGGTCGCGGTTCTGGGTAAAACGCGCGGCAATCGTGGCGAAGTTACGGCGACGGCCTTCAGCAGCAAGCCCGAACGATATCAGCAATTGCTGGAAGTGTACCTCTTCGGCACGTCCGGAGAGCGTTTCGAGGTGGAGTCCACCTGGTTCCACCAGGGAACCCTGATTTTCAAGTTTCGCGGCGTGGATTCCATCTCCGATGCCGAGTCGCTCTGCGGCATGGAGGTGCGCGTCCCGTTGAGCCAGCGAACGCCCCTCGAACCGGATGAATTCTTTCAGTCCGACCTCATCGGATGCGAAGTGATTGACCGGCACACCGGCGAATCGCTGGGGCGCGTTTCGGACTGGCAGGACTCCGGCGGCTCGGGTCTTCTGGTGGTGGGCAACGATCTGCTGATTCCCTTCGCGCGGGCCATCTGCGTCGAGATCGATCCGGCCGCCAAGAGGATCGCGGTAGAATTGCCGGAGGGCTTGAGGGACTTGAACCGCCCGTGATTTTTCATGTTCTGACGATCTTTCCCGAGTTCTTCGGGGGACCGTTTGCGCACGGCGTCGTGAAACGAGCCAAGGATGCCGGCCTGCTCGACATTCGCATTCACAATCTGCGCGACTGGACTTTCGATCGCCACCGCACTGTGGACGACCGCCCGTTCGGTGGAAGCGAAGGCATGGTCCTCAAGGCCGAGCCGATTTTCCTCGCCGCGGAGTCGATCTGGCCGGAGCGAAAGCCAGACCAGAAGGTCGTGCTGCTGTCCGCTCAAGGCCGTCTCTTCGACCAGCCGATGGCCAATCGTCTCAGCCGGGAATCCGAGCTTCTGCTGATTTGCGGGCGTTATGAAGGCGTGGATGAGCGCGTCGCGGAGCATCTCGCCGATGACGAAGTGTCGATCGGCAACTATGTGCTGAGCGGCGGCGAATTGGCTGCGGCGGTCGTGATCGACGCCGTGGCGCGCCTGTTGCCCGGAGTCCTGGGCAACGACAGTTCCGCCGCATTCGACTCGTTCCAGGACACCGGCCACGGCGAGGGGCTGCTGGATTGCCCGCACTGGACGCGCCCGGCGGACTTTCGCGGCTGGAGAGCGCCCGAGGTCCTGCTGAACGGCAATCACGCGGAGATCCGCAAATTCCGCAAACAGGCCGCGCTGGAAAAAACCGCGCGCCTGCGCCCTGATCTGCTGAAGTAGTTCCGTGGCGTGCCGAGACTTTTTGGGCGGGCCCAAAGACTCATTGCCGCGCCACGCCCAGTCAGAACTTCAACCGCACACCGAGTTGCAATTCCCGAGGCGTGTTCGTCTGGTACACCAGCTTGCCGAAATTCGAGCTGCCGAACAGCGTATTGGGGTTCGAAAACAGCGGAGTGTTGCATGCATTAAGCGCCTCCAATCGAAACTCCGCCTTGAACCGCTCCACGATCGAAAACGCCTTGAACAACGACAGATCGAGGTTCGCTTCGCCCGGCCCGCGATAGCCGATATTGCGGCTGACATTGCCGAAGGTGAACGCCGGCGCCAGGCTAAACGCGGCAGGATTGATGTACTCGCTGAGGCGATCCTGGGGGCTGCCGGATAGAACCGGGCTGACGCCGGTCGCGTTGGGCCGCTGCTCTCCGGTGCCGATCACCGAGTTCTGATTGGTCTGATAGATGAACAGCGGAAAGCCGTTCTGCACAATCGCCAGCCCGTTCAGTGACCACCCCCCTACCGCGTAATCCAGCAGCCTGCTGTTGTGCAGCAGCGGCCGCCCTTTTCCGAACGGCAGTTGATACGTCCACCCCACGGTGAAGCGCAAGGGCACGTCCGATGACGCGAGCGCATATTCCGCCGCCAGGTTATAGACATTCTGCACCGCGGACGCGGGCGTGCTGCCCGCGAAGGTATTGAAGTAATTGCTGCCGGCGCTGCCCCACGCATTGTCCTCGTTGCGCGCCCACGTGAACGTGAACAGGAAGGTGAGCCCCTGGCTCAGCCGCTTCTGCGCCTTCATCAGCAGCGAGTCATACTGTGCGTGCGCCACATTGGTGTTCTCGGTGATGGCGCTGTATTCCGGGAACGGCAGCAGCAGCTGCGCTTGGGCCACCGTGGCGCTGCCCACCACTCCCGCGCCGCCGTGCTGATAAAACGGATTGGCGACCGACTGCGTCAACTGCGAGCCGAGCGACATGTACTGCACGGGAAGCTGGTTGATCAACTGAGCGGCAGTCGCGGTGGAAGCCGGAAGCAAGTGGTGCGAGCGCGAGCCTGCATACCCGATCTCGGCCGCAATCCCGAACGGCAGCTCGCGCTGGATGTCCGCCGAAAACTGGTTGACGATGCCCGACGTCCGGTTCTGATCGACGTAAGTGAAGGTTCCGCCGATCGCGGTGAGCGCTCCGAGCGAGGCGCCCGCCGGCTGGAGAATCCCGGCCGGAAACGGATTGCTCAGGGAATTCGCCGGCGTCTGATTGCCGTTGTTGCTGGCCACGTAGGTGTTCGACTGCACGAATCCCGGGGCGGTCGCCGAATCCACTCCGAAGAATGTCGGCGCGTAGAAAATGCCATATCCGGCGCGCAGCGTGGTCTTACCGTTCAACTGGTACGCCATGCCCACACGCGGGCCAACCTTGTCGCGCAGAGGATTCCCGGAAGTCGTCCGGTTCCCGTTCAATCCCGCGAATTGCAACACGCCAAACGGGGTCACACCCGACCCTGCCGGCAAACCGGAGGCGATGGGATTGACGGCGGTCTGGTCGAAGCCCACCAGCATGTGGTTGTTGCGCTCCGAAATTCCTGTCTCGTACTCGTAGCGGATCCCGGCGTTCAGAGTCAGCCGCTTGGTCAGGCGAATGTCGTCCTGCACATAGACCGCGTAATACTTCACCTGGAAGAACAGGGGCGTAGTGGTCTGCAGAGATCCGCTCGACGGATAACCCATCAGGAGGTCGGCCCAGTCGGCGCCCGTCCCGTTCGTCTTGGTGGGATACTGCTGGGTGAAGACTCCGTTGAAAGCGTAGCTTCCCGCCGGAGTGCCGTACGCCAGGCCGCCGTTGTCGATGGTGCGGAAATCGAAGCCCGCCTGCAGATTGTGTTTCCCCGCGGATTTGGAGCCGCCGATCGACGCGTTCTTCGACCAGTAGTTCACGTTCTGCGTGCCGTTGTAGCCCACCGCGCTCCCCGCGTTGGACAAGCTGATTCCCGGGAACTGCTTGACCGTCAGCGCGCTCACGTAGCCCGCCGGAAAACCGAGGGCCGATGGATCGAATCCCGAACTGACCGCGTTGTACACGTTGGGGAAACGATTGAAGCCGTAGCGCAGCGTCAGGATCGTGGTGGGATTCACGGTCACGATGGCGTTGACCGCGGTGGCGTCCACGTGGCGATATAAGAGGTACGATCCGCTCGAGCCGGCGATGGTCCCGAGAGGATTGCCGCCCGGCTCGCGGCTCTTATAGTAGAGGAACGACCCGGTAAGCCGCAGCCACTGCGCCGGATTCTCCTCGACTTTGAAGATGTACTCGTCGGCACGATTGAACAGCGAGTCGGTGCCCGTGAAATCGTTGGTATCCACCGTCTTGGCACTGTTGTTCTGGGGCAGCGGAATGTACAGCGGGTTGAGCATCGCGGCGCCCACCGGATTGATCTGGGACGCCGGAATCAGGTTTCCCGCGAAGGGCGTGCGCACCGCGCTCACGCCCGACGGGCAGTTATCGGACGCCTGGCAGGTGTGCGTGGAGAAGGGGTCGTAGATCGCGAGGCCGGCCTTCGAGAAGTCGCCCGCGCGTTCGGCGGCGGTCGGCAGCGCGTAAAGCACCGAGTACGGCTGGTGCTCGCGGTAGCCTTCTTGCGCGACGAAGAAGAACGTCTTGTTGCGCCCGTTGTAGACCTTGGGAATCACCACCGGTCCGCCGGCGTGTCCGCCGAAGTTTTTCCAGTCGTCGCCGGCGCGCGGCAGCCCGGCAGCATTGTTGAAGAACGTATTGGCTGCCCAACCAGTGCGGCGGAGGTAACCAAATAAATCGACGTGCAGATCGTTGCTGCCGGAACCCAGCGTGGTGTTGAACACGCCGCCTCCGGTTCTGCCCATGGTGGCATCATAGGTGTCCGACTGCGTCTTCATCTCCTGCACGCCTTCGATGGTCGGAATCGCCATCGGCAGGTTCTGCGAGGTGGTGATGGAGATTCCGTCGATGGTGTAGTTGTTGCCGCGGATCGGGCCTCCGCCCAGGGAAATCGCCGACGAGCCGATCTGGTCCTGGAAACGATTCCAGCGCGGGTCCCCCACCGGCACCACGTTGTTGGCGAGCTTCGACATCAGGTAGGGGTTGCGGCCCAGGTTCGGCAGATCGGCCAACTGCTGGGCGTTGATCACCTGGCCGTTGGACGCGTTGGCGGTCTCGAGCAGCGGCACCTCCGCTGTCACCAGCACGCTTTCGTTCACCGAGCCGAGCTCCATGCTCACGTCCACGGTGACGAATTCCTGGGTGCCCACCACTACCTGGTTGCGCTGCATTCGCTTGAAACCTTGCGCCTCCACGGTCACCGAGTATGGGGCCGGATCGAGCGAACCGAAGACGTACTCTCCGTCCGCATTGGTCAGTGTGGAGCGCGTGACACCGGTCGCCTGGTTCGTCAGCGTGACCTTGGCTGCCGGAATCACCGAGGCTCCCGGGTCGCGGACCATGCCGCGGATGCCGCCCTGGTACGTTTGCGCGGAAAGGAATGCAGCCGTGAACGTAAAAAGTACGATCGCGCACGCCGCACGGGAAATCGAATGCAGTGTCATGAACGGCAACCCTCCTCGACGTGGAAGGCCGGAACGCTGCGCCACGCGACGGGGCGGGCGCTCTCAAAGGTCCGGCATTGGTCATTGGCCGGCCATGAATGCCGCTACCCGCGGGATTGGCCTCTAGTTGCGGACGGCGGCAACACCCCTGTAGGACCAATGATTGGGAGAATTATATGGCTGCCCTTGCGGCAAGTCAAACGAAATCGCCGAACGAAATCGCAGAACGGCGAAGGTGAGACACGCCGCGCGTGAGGGTTGCATCATCGTGCTTTCGCCTGGCGGGTGGCGGTAACGATCTTGGTTTACGATCAAGGAATGCCCTCCGTCAGCGTACAAAGTGTTCGCCCTCGCAAGTTGGCGGCGGTGCGGCGCGAGGTCGCGCCGGGCGCCGTTGGCTCGTCGTGGGGGCCGCCCCTGGGCAAGGTCTGGGACTTCCTTCGCAGCCAGCCGGGGCTACGAACTGACGGCCACAACATTTTTCTCTACCACCACCCGGCACAACCGGGAGCGCCCCTGCTCTGCGACTTCGGTGTCGAGGTCACGCGCACATTTGAAACCGCGGGCGAGGTGTACGCGACCGAAACGCCCGCGGGCGACGCTGCCGTCGCCGTACACCGCGGCCCATACAACCGCATGCACGAGGCGCACGACGCGATCCGAAAATGGATGGCGGCGAACCGGAGGGAATCCGGCGGGCACTCATGGGAGATATACGGAGATCCGACGCCGGATCCGGCCGACACGGAAACGACGGTCGTGTACCTACTCGAGTAGTGCTCCGGGTTGACGATCATCCGCCTGCGCGTTTCCGGCTCCTGACCACTCAGCGGAACGGGTCGAGCGCGCCGGCTTGTCTGTACCCATGTGCCCCGCCAGCCCACAGTAAGCGACGAAAACCCGTGCGACCGATGTATCGCGGACACTCGTGTCTGCCCCGCCGAGACTTGTCTCGGCGCTTGTCGGCCGCCATCAGGTCTCGCCGCCCGCGAAGGGTTTTCGACGCAGGCGCTCGAGAACCAATTGATCCGCAGCACAATGCCGGCCGTTCACGGCTTCCTTCTCGCCAGCATGAGGAAGGCCGCCCGGATTACCTGGTCCGGCAGCAATTCCGGAGTCAGTAGTCTTTGAAGCACCAGTCCTTCGATAAGGGCGTGGATTACGCGAACCAGTTGACCAGCGGGCATGGGTAAGTCTTCCTTCTTCGCCACTTCGCCAAGCCACTGCTCGCCGATCGCGTAACTTTCGGCCGTGATCGACACCACACGCGCACGCAGGTCTTCGTGAGTCAGCGTGTAAGCCAGGCCGTTCAGGCGGCCCACGGCTGCTGCGGCGCGGTCCGGGATAGCCGCGATAGTCGCTTCCGCCATGGCCCGCATCACCTGCGAAAAGCTGGCTCCTGGTTTGACGCGCGGCTTGATGGGTGCCCAGTAAGTCTGCCCAAGGGCGATAAACAAGTCGTCGCGATTCTTGAAATTGCCGTAGATAGCGCCGGTGGTCATGCCCACGCGCCCGGCAATTTCCTCCAACGTTGTGTGCTCGTGCCCTTTTTCGCGAACGAGGGATCGGGCGGCTTCCAGCAGTTTCGCTCGAGTGCGTTGCCGTTTGTCACCCTTCGGCCTTGATCGCGTGGATACGGAAGATTCCGGCATATCTCTTGATTTTATAACGTTGTTATTTTATAATTTAGCTATAAAATGCTGCACCCGAAGCCGGATATGAATCGGGAACGCCGACTCCAGAAGGTGTTACAGAATGCCGTCGATAGCGGCGAACTCGCCGGAGCTGCCGCCCTGGCCTGGCGTGACGGCAGCATCCACACGGTATGCGCGGGATGGCGCGATATCGAAGCCAACCTTCCTGTCGAGCACGACACGATCTTCCGGATCGCTTCGATGACGAAGCCCATCACCTCGGTCGCTGCCCTGATGCTGGTTGAGGAAGGTAGGATCGGGCTGAACGAGCCCATTTCTGAATTCGCACCGGAGTTTTCACACATGCGCGTTCTGAGGTCACCCGACGGCCCCCTGGAAGAAACCGTGGAGTGCGCGCGTCCCATCAACTTCGAAGACCTCCTGACGCATCGTTCCGGCCTGACTTATGCAGACTTTCAACGCGGGCCCATCGCCCGCGCGTATCGCGAAGCACTGGGCGGCGATATTGACAGTGACGTCGCTCCGGATGATTGGATCCGAAGAATCGCCAGTCTGCCGTTGATCGGCCAGCCGGGCAGCGCGATGTACTACGGAAGATCGACGGATCTTCTTGGGTTGCTGATTGCACGAATCGAAGGCACCTCTCTCGGAGCCCTCTTGAAGCGGCGCATTTTCGACCCATTACAAATGCGCGATACCGGGTTCTTCGTCCCTCACGAGAAGCGCCATCGCCGCGCCGCCGCGTACGGTTTTGACGCGATGGGGCGGCTGATGAAACGCAGCACGTGGGGTGGGGTGGTTGTTCCCGAGCGGCCGCAGGATATGGACTACGAGTCCGGCGGCGCCGGGCTGTGGTCTACCACCAGTGATTATCTTAAGTTTGCGCGCTTGTTCCTCGGCGACGGCGCGGTGGATGGCGTGCGCCTGCTGCGTCCGGAAACCCTGGCAATGATGGTGACCAATCGGTTGACGGACGTGCAGCGCGCCACGTCCGTCCTGGTGGGCCAAAAGCCCTTCGCGGTTGGGCGTGGATTCGGTTTGGGAGTCTCGGTGGTTCTGGAGACCGACAAGACGGATTTTATGCGGCGCGGTAGCGTGGGAACGGTCAGTTGGCCCGGCGCCTTTGGCGGATGGTGGCAGGCAGATCCCAACGAGAGATCGGTGTTGGTTTTCCTGGCGCACAGTATGGTTGATCTGGCGCAGTTGGCAAAAGGCATCGGTCTGGGAGTCTGGGCCGCTATCGACTCCTTCCAAACGATAGCCTCAATGCACTAAGCCGCCAGCCTTTGCCGAACCCGGGTGAACTCTTCAACCCGTGGTGAAGTGAATCATTCGGAAGGGCGTTTCTATGCCGGCGCACACTAGACCCGGCCTGCCGTTGTATCCTGTATGGAATGCCGATCGAGTCAACAAAGCTAAATGCGATTGCCGTGATCAAAATATCGGGCCGCCTGGTTTTCGGCCGTGAGGTAGACCGGTTGGAGACCGTGGTCGCCGATCTGCTCAAGGATAAGGAGTCAAAAGTCGTCTTCGACCTCTCGGCGCTGGATTACGTCGATAGCTCCGGCATTGGCACGATCGTCTCCTGCCTCACTCAGATCAAGAAAGCGGGCAGCGAACTGCGGACTGCCGGCGCGAGCCCGAGGATCAAGCGGCTCTTTACCATGACCGGTGTCGACAAACTGCTGTCCCTCTACCCGACCGTAAATGAAGCGGTCGCCGGCTAGCCTCGTCCGCCTCAGGAGGTAGGCACTGGGGTCAAAACGCGAGCATATCCTTCTGCGCTTCGATCTTGGCCCCGTCAATCCCGGGAACTTTCTGCAGATCCTGCCACGTCTGGAATTTTCCGTTGCCTTCGCGGTAATCCACAACTGCCTGGGAATCCTTCACCGAAAGCCCCAAAACAGCTTTCAGTTCCACCATCGGTGCGGTATTCACATTGATCTTGGAGTCTTTTCCGAAGTTCCGTGTCAGGTAGTTCACAATCGTCGTCTGTTCCGTGTCGGTGGCCTTGGCGCCGCGCTCCACCATGTCCGCCACCTGGTCGGTCCAAGCGTCCTGGCTGAGCCGGGCCTTGCGGAAGTTGCCGGCGCCATGGCAATCGAAGCAGACCCGCCCGACCAGGTCCTTCCCGGGGCCGTCAGGCAGCATCTTGGCCTCCTCGTCCGCCGCAAAAACGAGGCCCGCCAGCGCCAGGAACGGCACTATGGCCATAGTTCCCCCGCTCGCCTTTCGAAGCCGTGTGATTCCCATGCATTTCATATTACGCCAGCCGACCCCCGGCTTCTTTTCACTTTGCCGAGCGGGCATGAACGCGATTGATGGCGCAGCCAATCGATTTGGTGAACGGGTGTGTCACGGGCTTGCCCGCCAGCACTTCGTCGAGCGCGTCCCGCAGGTCGCGTACGGTAGCCTCTGGCCGCGCCTTTCCAAAATCTGCCACACGATTGTCGATTCTGCCCAGGTAGAGCACCTTCCCCTCCGGCGAAAGTACCGCCGCCTGGGGCGTGATCGTCGCTCCCGTGAGTTCCACGAGCACCTGCTGAGGATCGAGCAGCAGCGGAAAGCTATAGCGGAAGTCCTTGGCGTATCGCGCCACTTCGCTGTCGGCAACGGTCGTGTCCGCCTGCACCGCGTAGATCTGAACGCCTCGCCCGGAGAATGCCTCGCGGATGCGGTTCAACTCCGGAACGTAGCTATTACCCACCGGGCAATCGATGGTGACGAAGAAGAGCAGGATGGCTTTCTGTCCGCGCCACTCTGCCGGCGTGTGTACCGCGCCCGTTGTGTCGCGCAATTGGAATGCCGGGACGCCGGCGAACGCTCCTGTCGCGGCGAGGATTAGAATGGCGGAGACGTTGTGCAAAAACCTCTTCATTTACTGGGGTGGCTGGGACCGCTGACGCTTGAGTTCAGCGATCTGCTGGTAGAGATCGTCGATAGCCTTCTGTTGGGCGGAAAGTGTGGCGAATGTGGCCGTGTCGAGCCGTTCCGCTTCGCTCAAGGATTTGCTCATGCCTGCATTCTGAATGACCAGAGCGTTATTTTGATTCTCTACGCGCTCCAGGCGGCGATCCACACTGTCGAAACGGCGGTCAACCAGATCGAATCGGCGGTCCATCTCCTTGCGGAGTTCCGTAAACTCAAGAGCAATGGTCTGGAGCATGCCCTCCTGGCGGACGATCATCCGCTCCTCAGACGCCGCAATAGCCGCGGTGGTGCGCTCCTCAGACGCCGCAATAGCTGCGGCGGTGCGCTCCTCAGACGCCGCAATAGCCGCGGTGGTGCGCTCCTCAGACGCCGCAATAGCTGCGGCGGTGCGCTCCTCAGACGCCGCAATAGCTGCGGTGATTTCCTCGCGAACAATAGCACGAATCTGTGTCAGATCTTCTTGGGTCATGGCCGGTCGCTGGCTGACTACCATCATACCTGAGACTCAAGGGACCTGCGCTACCGCTCGATCATGAGATGATTACAGACGAGGTGGACATGAGAGCACACGTGTTTCGATCCGTGCTGCTGCTTGCCATCACGGCGCTCGGGGCTTTCTCCCAGCCGCTGTCCAGCCGCGTCAACCTTGAGTACACCGAAGGAAATGTCGGGATCGATGGAAAAACTCCCCGTCTTGATAGCTTTCTCCCGGCGGGTTCGCTCCTCAAAACCTCGGACGGGCGCGCGCAAGTCCGTTTCGGCAGTGGCGACCAGTTGTTCCTTGGCCAAAAGAGCTCCGTCCAGGTCGGCAACGACGCCTCGATCCTGCGGATGAAATCGACATTCTGCAAGGGTCCGCGGTCGTCATTACTAGCGAGGTCTTCGACCTCAAACCGACGAGTCCTGGCGGCCCGCACATTCATCGACGTACAATCGAAATACAAATACTGTGGATCGACAGCCGAGTCTAATCTCGACACCGCCTTGGCGTTTAGCCTG
>Ga0335081_10003273_pt1 | contig 25470 bp, 27 predicted proteins | sample Lox_Sample_35_FD_206713 | JGI IMG/M metagenome (GOLD analysis project Ga0335081, IMG submission 206713) | Soil microbial communities from Loxahatchee National Wildlife Refuge, Florida, United States - Lox_Sample_3.5 | ecosystem: Environmental > Terrestrial > Soil > Wetlands | place: USA...
TGCGCCGACTCCGAGACCAATGCGCATGCCCGACTGCGGTTTCTGCTTGCCGAAGAAAAGCCCGTGATTCAGGGATACGATCAGGATCGCTGGGCGATGGCCCTCGACTATCACTCCCGACCCATCGATGCCGCACTCAGAACGGTCGAAGCGGTGCGCGCGAACACGGTTCCCGTGCTCAGGTCGATGACCGAGCGCGACTGGCAGCGAAAGGGGCAGCACACCGAGTCGGGACCGTACGCCGCGGAGGACTGGCTCGCGATTTACGCGGAGCATCTCGAAAAGCATTCGCGCCAGATCGCGGGCAACCTCGAAGCCTGGAACGCCCGATGAGGGGCTTTGTCTTCCGGCTCGTGATCACGGCGCTCGGCCTCTGGATTGCGTCGGCGATCGTTCCCGGCGTGCAGATCGACGGACTCGGGACACTCGTGCTTGCCGCGCTCGTGCTGGGCATCGTGAACGCCGTGATTCGCCCCATCATTCTGATTCTCACCCTCCCGCTCACCGTGCTCACGCTCGGGCTGTTCATTTTCGTCGTGAACGGGATCGCGTTCGCGCTCGTGGCGTGGCTCGTTCCCGGCTTCCGCGTGATCGGGCTGGGGTCCGCCATTCTCGGCGCGCTGGTGGTGGGAGTCACCGGCTGGCTCGCCTCCACTTTCGTGGGCTCCACGGGCAAGATCGAGCACATTCACCGCGTCGACGTCTCCGGCCGCCGGCTTGACTGATGGACCGCCTCTTCGCCGTGTGCGGCGCGCTCTCGGGGGCGGCGGGCGTCGCGGCGGGAGCCTTCGGCGCGCATGCGCTCCGCAGCAGACTTCCCCCGGATCTCCTCGCGGTGTTCGAGACCGGCGCGCGCTATCAGTTGTATCATGCGCTCGCGCTCGTCGCGGTCGGTCTCGCCTTGGGCCGGTGGCCCGCGGCTCCCGTGCGCGCCGCGGGATGGCTCTTTCTCGCCGGAACCGTGTTGTTTTCCGGGAGTTTGTATGTGTTAGCGCTCACAGGGGCCCGCTGGTTCGGGGCGATAACCCCGTTGGGCGGGCTGTGTTTGATTGCGGGCTGGCTGGCGCTGGCGGCCGGAATGTGGCGTCCCTAAAGCACTTGCGACAGCCGTTATAGGTACTTTTCCGGGCCTTTGTTATAGTTGTGCCCCGAAATGTACCCGACGAACGCCGTCTCCAAGCTCGTCCCCAAGCTGCGGCTCGACTCGATCCGCAACCAGATCCTCGCCTTTGCGGTGCTGGCCACGCTGATTCCGTCGCTGTCCACGACCTGGCTCTCGTATTCCCAAAACAAGCGCTCGCTCGAGGAAAAGATCACGAGCGAGCTGCAAACCGTGAGCGCGGAGACGGAACGCGAGCTCGACCTGTGGCTCAAGGAGCGGCTGTACGATCTCCGCGTGTTCGCGAGCTCGTACGAAGTGACCGAGAACCTGGACCGCGCAACCCGGAACGAAAGCGCCGGCCTGCACCGGCTCAACGACTATCTCAACTCGGTCCGCGACCGCTTCACCGATTATGAACAGCTGCTCGTGGTCGATCGGCAGGGACACGTCGTGGCAACGAGCACCGCGTCATCGAGCTCGGTGACGATGCCGGACGGCTGGATCAGCGACCTCAACAACGGCAACCCCGCGATCGGCACGCCGTACTGGGATCAATCGCGCGGCCGCGTCGTGCTCGTGACCGCCGTGCCGATCCGGATGGCGAACGGACGGCTGCTCGGCGCCCTCACGGCGAAGCTCAACCTGCATTCCGTCGACGACATCCTGAAACGGTTCACGCCGGGGCCCGCCGACGCGTTGTACGTGATCCAGCCCGACGGGCGAGTCATCACCTCGTCCCGCGCCGGGTCCAAGCAGCCGATGCGCACGTCGCTCGGTTCGGGCACCGTCCGGACGCTACTCGCGCGCGAGGGAACGACGGTCCACTACGCGGGTCTCGACCAAATCCGGGTCGTGGGATCGCTGCGGAGCGTGCAGCGGCTCAACTGGTCGGTGATCGCCGAGCTACCGGTAAGTGAAGCGTACGATCAGGTCATTCGGCTGCGGAACGCCACGATTCTCATCATGACGGCCCTGCTGCTCGGCGTCGGGTTGATCGCCTACGGCCTCGGCCTCTTGATCGTCCGGCCGCTCAACCGGCTCGCGCACGCAGCCGGAAAAATCGCGGGCGGAGACCTGACCGTGGATCTCCCGCCTGTCCGCGGCCGGGGTGAAGTCGCGTACCTGACCGAGGTGTTCAACGACATGGTCGTGCGCCTGCGCCAGGGACGCGACGCGTTGGCGAGGAAAACCGAAGAGCTCGAGCAGCTCTCGATCACCGACGGACTCACCAAGTTGTACAATCGCCGGTATTTGATGGACCGGCTCACCGCCGAAATTTTGCGGTGCCGCCGGCACAAGCGGGTGTTCACCGTGCTGATGGCGGACGTCGACCATTTCAAGCCCTACAACGACGCGCGCGGACACCTGGCGGGAGACGATGCCCTCGCCCGCGTAGGAGCGGTACTGCGCAGTACGACGCGGGAGGACGACTGCGCGGCGCGTTACGGCGGCGAGGAATTCGTCATCGTGCTCGCCGAAACGGCCCCGGAAGGCGCGATGGACGTCTGCGAGCGCATTCGGACGCGGCTCGCGGGCGAATCGTTCGATGGCAGTCCGATCACGTTGAGCATTGGAGTCGCCGGATTCCCCGAGCATGGAGATACGCCCGAGGCCATTATCTCGGCGGCGGACGACGCGATGTATCAGGCGAAACGGGATGGCCGCAACCGCGTTGCCCAAGCGACCAAGAAACGGTCACGCGTGGCGAAGAAGCAGGCCTGATTACTTCGCTCCCGCGCGGGCGAGAACCGTGTAGTGCACCCACCCGGCGCGCCCCGCCTGATCGCCCACCCTGAGCCACGTGTCCAGATACGAGTAGCCGACGACCTCGGCCCCGGGCTGCAGCGTGAACAGCACTTTGAACGCGGTCCCCGGCCCTTCGCGGACGTTGCCAGTACTCACGGTCTTCAAGCGTACCGGAACCGCCAGCAGCACTTCTCCCTGCCGCAACGCAGATCCGCTCGAAGCGGCGAGTCGGCCGTGTCCCGCGCCCGCCGCGAGCTTGGCCTGATTGGCGAGATACAATGAACCACCGTAGTTCGACTTATCGAACTCCGTCGTGCTCATTTGCAGCAGTCGTACTGATTGCGACAGCTCGGGCGGCTGCTGCGAGCCGGCGGCCGCTTTCAGCGAATCGACCGCGATTTCCGCCTCCGCCATGCCCGATGCGGCCTCGGCCCGGGTGGCAAGCGTCTGCAGCTTGGCCATCGCGCGCACCGCTTCCTGGCGCGCGTCGTCGAGCTTGCCTTGCAGGTCTTCGATCTGCGCGTCCGACTCGAGCAGGCGCACTTCGAGCCGAGCCACGCGGGCTTCGAGATCGGCCGTATGGGCGTTGGAAGCCGGCGCTGGCGCCGTATCGGTGTGATGGAACGGGTTGGACTGGCAGGCGAGAATTACCGTACTCAGCAATGCCCAGGTGAGCGGGCTACGCAGTGGAGGATTGCGTCGCAAGTGGTCCTCGCTCCGTAAATGAATGCCGGTGAAAAGTCGGTCACCAAGATACGTCTTGCGACAGAAATCGGACAAGTTGGGCGTGGTCAGGACCGCCGACGGTATTCGTCGGCTCGAATCGCTGTGGGACTTCGACGCGTCCTACGTGAGCGGTGCGGCCGGGGGTGTGCGGGTCTGGCAAGTCGATATGCCGAGTAGCCGATACGCCGGACACCAGCCCACGAGACCGGTTGCGAGCGGCACGAACCCAAGAGCCTTGAAAACGATACCGAGCGCTCCCGTCACGACGTTTGCCCAGCCCAGGTAGAGGAGTGCGACTCCTGCGACGAGCCGCAGCGCGCGGTCCCACGCCGCCTCGTTTTCGTGTATGAACGATGCCATGGATCGGTCTCCGTTCGAGTTCATTTCAATAAACGCGAACGTCCATGGCGAAATGCTGAAGCACGTCTGAGAGATTGTTCAGGTTCCAGCGGTGCACCAATCTTACGGAAAATGGCTTAGTCGGAGTAGCCGGCGGATGGAGAAGCAATAAAGAACTGGGGCGGGAGGACTCGAACCTCCAACTTCCCGGTTAACAGCCGGGCGCTCTGCCAATTGAGCTACACCCCAAAGACCAAATCCGTCAAGAAAGAACCGACCACGTCACCTTCCACAAAAAAACCCCCGACCGTTTCGAAGCCGAGGGCGTGCATCTCGCGTGTCGCGGATTTTACGCCAGCCGGCTCCGAGCATTCCGATTGTTTCGATTGGCAAGCGACGAACCGGCCGTCATGGGCGGGAACGTTAGCATTGGCTTCTGGCGAGAGCAAGAGCAAACACCTCAAGAACGTGCAACGTAGCGTCGCCGTTCAGTATTTGATTCCCGCCTGCTCCGCGAAGGCCTGCGCCGCCGCGGTTTGTTCTGGCGTCAGATGCTCGGGAATTTCCACTTTCATCTCGACGTACTGATCGCCGCGCCGGCCGTTCTTCTCGATTCCCTGACCCGCAATCCGGAATCGCTGCCCGTGCTGCGTTCCCGCGGGAACGCGGAGCACCACGCGCCGGCCATCGAGCGTGCGTACGCGAATACGCGAGCCGAGCATCGCCTGCGCTACGTTGATCGGAACCGTACACACCACGTTGAGACCCTCACGGCGGAAGAACGAGTCGGGCTCGACGTGAAAGACGACGACGATGTCCCCCGATCCCCGCGTGCCCTGGCCCCGCAGGCGGACGCGCGTGCCTTCGTCCGTGCCCGGGAGCACCGTGATCATGAGCCGCCTGTCGACGCGCACTTCGCCCGCGCCCTGGCAGGTGGGGCACGGTTCCGAAGGAACGCGACCCCTGCCGCGGCACACCGGGCAAGGCCGATTCACCGCGAAGCTGCCCTGTCCGAACGAGACCGTCCCGCGGCCCTTGCACTCGGGGCAGGTCGAAATGGTGGCGCCCGGGGCCGCGCCATTCCCATGGCAGGTCGGGCAGACGTCGGTCATGGGCAGCGTGACTGGGACCTTACCGCCCTGGGCCGCGACTCGGAATGGAATCGTGACCGCCGCTTCGATCTCTTCTTCCGGCTCCGGGCCAGCGCGATCGTTGCCGCGCCGTCCGAAAATCGACGAAAACAAATCGCCAAAACCGAACGAGCTTAGGTCGGCCGGGTCGAACTCGGCGCTGAACCCGCCTGGCCCACCACCTCCCGCCCTGCCTCTCGCCCCCGCCCCCCCCGTGGCGCCGGCGCCGGCAAACGCGCCGTAGCGGCGCAGCTCATCGTACTGCCGGCGCTTCTCGGTGTTCGAGAGCACGTCGTGCGCCTCGTTGATCTCCTTGAAGCGATCGGCGGCTTGCGCGTTGTTGGGATTCCGATCGGGGTGGTACTGCTTGGCCAGGCGGCGAAACGCTTTCTTTATCTCATCGGTCGAGGCGGATTCGGAAACGCCTAACGTCTGATAGTAGTCTCTGGCGGCAGCCATCAGGCGCGCTCGCCCTCCGGGGACCCCTGCCAGGTGCGGACCTGCACGCGCGCGGGCCGCACGAGAATGTCGCCGAACATGTACCCCGTCTGCAGCACGGCCGCCACCGTATGATCCTGATTCGGAGCCGCGGCTGGAGTCGTCGCGACCGCTTCGTGGACCTGGGGGTTGAACGGCACGTCCTTCTGGTCGATACGGCGCAGTCCGGCCGCCTGCAGCTCCTTCCAGAGCTTGCGCTCAACCAGAACGATCCCTTCGTGCAGCGCTTTCGAATCGATATGTTCCGGCGCCACATCGGAAAAGCGCGCGAGATCGTCGATGCCGTCCACCAGCCGGCTCAGCAATTCGACTTGCGCTTTCTGCCAGGACTCGGCGCGCTCTCTGGCCGTGCGTTTCCGAAAATTGTCGTACTCCGCGGCAAGCCGCAGATAGCGGTCCTGCACCTCGGCGAGCTGGCTCTCGAGCCGCGGCACCGCAAGCTCAGGGGCCTCGACGAGCGCGTTGGCGCCCGGCGGCGGACCTTCGATCGGGTCGACCTGGTCGACCAGGTTTGGAGTGTGCTTGTCGTCGTCCATGGTTCGCTATGCCTCAGCAAGCGCTATGCCTGCCATAATACGCCTTAATGGCGGTACGGTGTCCCACAATCCCAATTAAGACCTTGTCACAATGAAAAATACCCCGGAGCCAAAAAAGTGTCGACGGTACGCCGAAGCAGCAGTCCTCCCGCTCAGACGCCCCCTTTCGTCGCCACGAATGCCAGCATGTCGGCAAACACCTGCTCTGCCTGTGGATCGTGGAGGATCTCGTGAAACATCTCCGGATACCAGCGGACCTCTGCCGGGGCCTCGAGCCGCGCGGCGAACGCGCGCGACGCCTGGCTATCGACCAGACGATCTTCTCCGGCCAGGAGAAACAGGACCGGAGATTCGATCCGGTCGCCATCGGTGATCACAGCGCTTTGCGCCCACTGAATCTCCCGCCACGCGCCGGGGGTGGTCACGCCGTGGACCGCCGGATCGGCCGCGTACGCCGCATTCACCGCCTCATCACGCGAGATCACTCCCGAATCGATCCTGGTCCGCATGGCGAGCGTGGGCCAGAGATCGGCGAACAGTCTGCCGAGGAACAGCTTCCAGACCGGCGGCGCCGTGGCCAGCGATAGCCATGGGCTCGACACGAGTGCGGCCACCACCGGGTCGCTGGGCTGAGTTTCCAGGTACCTGAGGGCGACGAGTCCGCCGAACGAGTGTCCGAACAGGATGTGCGGCAACTCCCGGCGACGTTTGCGGACGGCGCGGCGGAACGCCTGCAAGTCACCCAACAGTTGGCTAAAACGCGACAGGTGCCCGCGTCGGCCTCCCGAGCGTCCGTGGCCGCGCTGATCGAGCAGGTACACCGCGAAGCCTTCGTCCTGAAGCCGCTGCGCCGCGCCGGTCCAGCGGCCGCCGTGATCGCTCCACCCGTGAATGAACAGAATCGCGGCCCTGGCGCTCGCCGCCGGCTCGAAGACCTCGTAAAACAACTGGGTACCGTCGGGCGCGGTGAGCGTCGGCATCAGCCGCGCACCAGCTCGCGCCGCAGCAAATCGAGCGCGCCTTGCGCGGCGCGCGCTCGAACCTCGTCGCGATCGCCGGGATAGACGCGCTTGATCGCTCGCACGCGATCGTGCACGCGAGCGGCGAGCCACACCGTCCCCACGGGTTTTTCGGGCGTGCCTCCGCCCGGACCCGCGATCCCGGTGACGGCGATGCTCGTGTCCACCGCGAACAGCCGCTGGGCTCCCTCCGCCATCGCGCGCACGGTTTCCTCGGACACGGCGCCATGGGCCGCGAGTGTGTCCATCGGGACCTGGAGCGCGGTGGTTTTCACCACGTCGGCGTACGCCACCACGCCGCCCATGAAGGTGTCGGAAGCGCCGGGAATCGCGGTAATCCGTGCACCCACGAGTCCCCCCGTGCACGATTCGGCCACGGCAAGCCGGTGGCGGGGCGACGCGCGCCGCAATTGTTCGAGCACGACCGACGCGAGATCGACGTCGTCCACCCCGTAGGCGTGCTCGCCCGCCGCCTGGAGCAGCTGGCGCGCCACCGCGTTGAGACGCGTGTCCGCCTCCTCGGGATCCATGCCCCACGCGGTGAGGCGCAGGTCGACCCCGCTCCACGACGGGAGGTAGGCCAGCGTGAGCGGCGCGATGACGGTTTCGATGTCTCCCACGCGCTCGGCGAGCGCCGATTCGGGAACGCCGGTGGTCCGTACCGTGCGCGACCGCACCACCCGCACGCCCTGTGCAGCGGTCCGCTGCACGATGCGGGGCAGGACTTCGTCCACCAGGAGTCCGCGCATCTCCCGGGGGATGCCGGGGAGCAGCACCGCGACCCGGCCGCCGTCGTCTTCGATCCAGAGGCCGGGCGCCGTGCCGCGCGGATTCGGCAGCACGGTGGCGCCCTCGGGGACATCCGCCTGGCTGCGGTTGATCGCGGGCATCTCGCGGCCCATTCGCTTGAATCGCTGCTCGAGCGCCGCGAGCAGTCCTGCATCCCGGCGGAGCTTGCGGCCGAACACCTCGGCGACGACCGTCTTGGTCATGTCGTCACGCGTGGGACCTAACCCTCCCGTCGCGATCACGAACCCGGTGCGCTCGAGCGCCCGGGTGACGGCCTCACGAATCGCGGGGGGATGATCGGCCACGCTCGTGTGCAACGTGATTTCGGCTCCCGCGGCGGCTAGGGCGCGGCCGAGTTCTGCGCCGTTCGTATCGATGATCTGGCCGAGCAGGAGCTCAGTGCCGACGGTCAGTATTTCGAGCTTCACTCGGGACGGCGGGGCGGGCAGCCGGCGGTAGGGGTGGGGGCGAGCGACGCACTGGCCAGAAGAGCGCGCGATAGTGGTACAGGTAGACCCCGAGCGAGTAGATCGTCAGCAGGATCGCGCCCCACAGCGTCAGCGAGACGAACCAGCCGTGAAACTCGTCCCAGAACGTCCGGAATCCCTGGGCGACGGGATGATCGACCAACGCGTCCTTCCAGGCGAACCAGAACAGCGTGGCACCGATGAACACATTTTGGACCGCGGCCTTGAGCTTCCCCGCGCCAATCGCGGCGATCGGCAGGCCGCGCCGTTTGGCCACGAAGCGGATCGCCGTCATCAGAAGCTCCCGCCCCACGAGCAGCAGCGCGACCCATACCGGAAGGCTGCCCCACCAGGGAATCCGATAGTCCACGAGCAGCGTCGGGTGGCGGGTGAGCCAGAAAATCGGAATCAGGGTCGCGAACAGCAGCAGCTTGTCCGCAATCGGGTCGAGCAGCTTGCCCAGGTCGCTCACCTGCTTGTAGCGGCGGGCGAGATAGCCGTCCACGACATCGGAGATCGCGGCGGCGAGAAAGATCAAGAACGCGATGACTTTGGGCCAGGCGCCCTGGATGAACGGCAGCAAGGCAATGACCGGCGTGAGACAGATGCGGGCGAGGGTCAGAATATTCGGGAGGGTCCATTGCATGAAACCGCGCCCTCCTTAGCTCAGCGTTTTCAGCACCAGCTTGCTCACCACCTTCAAGGTATCGAACACTCCGTCGCCGCGCACCGCGACACCCTCGACGTACGGCGCGTGTCCGACCCATTGTCCGTCGACCTTTTCGATCAGGTTTTCGCCGGGGTGCGCCGCATCCGGACTGACCTTTTGTTGCGCGGCCTCCTCGATGGGCCAGCCCGGGTTGAGCGAAGCCTGGAGATCGCGAACCGGAGCGGCATTGGGCAGGTCCCGCTTGTTGTACTGGATCACGAACGGGATTTTCGTCAAGTCGTAGCCGTACTCGGCCATGTTGTCGTACAGGTTCTGCATCGACTCCACGTTGGCTTCCATCCGCTCGATCTGGCTATCGGCGACGAACACAATCCCGTCCACCCCCTTCAGGATGAGCTTGCGGCTGGCGTTGTAATACACCTGTCCGGGCACGGTATAGAGATGGAACCGGGTCTTGAAGCCGCGAATCGTGCCCAGGTCGACCGGGAGAAAGTCGAAGAACAGGGTGCGCTCGGTTTCCGTGGCGAGCGAGATCATCTTGCCCCGCGTGTTCGGCGCCACCTTGCCGTAGATGTGCTCGAGATTGGTGGTTTTTCCCCCAAGCCCGGGCCCATAATAGACGAGCTTGCAGTTGATCTCGCGGGAAGCGTAGTTGATCATCGACATAGTTCGTGCCCTCTCAACCGAACAGCTTGTCGATTTCGTCTTCCGCTCCCTCCAGCAACCCCTTCTCGGGTCTGGCACCAGGTCCTGATCCCGCGGCGCCGACTCGATTGAACATGTCCTCGAACACTTTATTGAGGACCTCCACCGTTCCCTTCCCCTTGAGTTTGACGAGTCCGAGGGTGGTACGCTGGTCGAACAGCACGACGAGGATAACACGCTTCGCGACGTCGGCGAGGAACATCGATTCCCTCTCGCCCTGGTGTACGAGCGAGGCGAACTCGGGTTCGCCGATCATCTTGGCCAGCTGATCGTTGGCGCTGAAATCGGCGGCGGTGAGCGACGCAAAGGCGGTGGAGTCGAATTGCGGAGGGTCGCCGACCGTCGCGACGAGCTGACCGGTGCGGTCGACGAGCAACGCGCAGCGCGCGTTCGCGTCGCGGAGAAATGCCTGCAGGTGTTGCTGAATCAGTTTGAAGTCGTTCTCAGAGAACGACCAGCTCGCCGCACCCGCCATGCGACTCCTTGATTACTCGGCCTCGGACATGTCCCGCCGCGCATCGAGCGCCTGCGCGATCGTCACGCCATCGGCGTATTCCAGGTCGCCACCCACAGGCAATCCGCGCGCGATACGGGTAACACGAACGCCGGTGGGTTTCAAGACTTGCTGGACGTAGGTGGCGGTCACTTCCCCCTCCATCGAAGGGTTGGTCGCCACGATCACTTCACGTACCTGAGACCCGTGCTGCACCCGCTCGAGCAGCCGGTCGATGCGCAGCGCTTCGGGACCAATACCGTCGAGCGGAGAGAGCCGGCCACCGAGCACATGATAGTGCCCCCGAAACCTGCCGGCACGTTCGATGGCGCCCACGTCAGACGGCTCTTCGACCACACACAAGAGCGCCGGATCACGCCGCGGATCCGCGCAGATGAGGCAGGGATCCTGGTCGCTCAAATTCCCGCACGTGGCGCACGCCCCCACCCGGTCGCGCACGCGGCGAATCGCATCGGCCAAGCGGGCTGCCGCTTCAGGCGGCTGCTTCAACAGATAAAACGTGAGACGCTGCGCCGTCTTGCGTCCGATCCCGGGGAGTTTGGCAAGCTCCCCCACGAGATCCTCGATGGCCGACACGGCGAACTACAGCGGCAATTGGAACGGGAGCGGGAGACCCGAAGCGAGCTTACGCACCTCAGCCTGATACAGCTCCGCGGCGCGCTTTTGCGCCTCCGCCACGGCGGCGAGCACCAGATCCTCGAGCATCTCGACATCTCCCTGGCTCATCGCCTGGGGGTCGATCTTGATCGCGCGAATCTGCCCCCTGCCATCGGCCGTCGCCTGCACGACGCCCCCGCCGGCTGAGCAGGTCACGGTCTGTTGCGCAAGCTGAGACTGGATCTCGGACAGGCGCCACTGCATCTGCTGCCCCAGCTGGAGCAGGTTGGATAAATCCGCCATACGCCACAAGTTAGCGCGTAAGAGACCCCCTCGCAAGCTATTCCAATAACTCGAGATCGAAGGCGTCCGCGGCCGCGTTGAGCCGGGGGTCACGCTCCCGCAGCCGACTCAACCGCTCCGCGCGAGCGCTCTCCTCGGTGAGCCGCTGGGGGCGCGTACTGGGAGGGGGAGCAGGGGTGGCACCCATGGCCGGCACAGGAGCGGGGGATGTCTGAAGTGTGATCGACACGGGGGCGTCGACATACCGGGCAATGATCTGTCGCAACGTGTCGCGCTGCCGCTCGAGGCCCTCCACGTGCACGGGATTCTGATCCTTGAGCCGCAGCGTGATCACGCTGCCCTCTACCGCCGCGACCTCGGTATCGGACGCAAGGGTCCCCAGGATCTGGCTCTTGGCGCGGGCATCGGTGACGATCTGCGACCAGAGAGAGCGGAGTCGGTCGACAGTGGCGAGACCGGCCTCGGGCGCCACCGCAGATTGGCGGCCCGGTGGCTCGGCGGACGGACGGACAGGCGGACGAGCAGACGGGGACGGCGGTTCATTCTGTCCGCCGGTCCGCCCGTCCGGCCGTCCGGCCGGACCGAGCGACCGAATCACCTGCTCCAACTCCACCGTCCGACTCATCAGCGCCCAGCGCAGGAGCAACAGCTCGACGGCGAGCTGGGTGTGCCCGCTGCCGCGAATCTGGCCTTCCATCTCACTCAACGTCGTCAGCAATCGCACGAGATCGGCCGTGGGAAGTGCGGGCGCGTAGCGGCGTACGACCGTATCGAGCGCTTCGGTGAACCCCTGCGCCTGGCCACCCATGCCCACGAGCAGCACGGCCCGAAGCACTTCTCCAGCCCCGTTCACGAATTCCTGGAGATCGGCGCCCGCATCGACCAGCCGCTCGATCAGCGGGAATACGGCAGGCATATCGCGCTCGGCGATCACGCGTAGCATTTCGCCGTAGATGTCGTCGGGAATGAGCCCCAGCACTTCGCGTACCAGCGCCGCCGTGATCGGCCCCTCACCAAAGGACCGGACCTGGTCCAGCATGGACAAGGCGTCGCGCATGCCGCCGTCGGCGCGCTTCGCGATGAGCCGGAGGGCATCGGGTTCGGCGGAAATCTTCTCGCGCGCGACCACCTGCTCGAGGCGCTCGAAAATGGGCTGGGGGCCGATGCGGCGGAAATCAAACCGCTGCAGCCGCGAGAGAATCGGCGCGGCAGTCTGCGCGATTTTCTGCGGCTCCGTCGTTGCGAAGACGAACACGACGCGCGGCGGCGGCTCTTCCAGGATCTTGAGCAGCGCGTTCCACGCCTCGCGCGTGAGCATGTGCGCCTCGTCCACGATGTACACCTTGGAACGGGACTCGGTACTCGCGGCGTACATCGCGCGCTCACGCAGATCGCGGGCATCGTCTACTCCGCGATTCGATGCCGCATCGAGCTCGACGACGTCGAGGCTCGCGGACCCGTTCCAGATGCGGGTGCACGAGTCGCACACGCCGCACGGCTCGCCCTCGGGCGAGCGGTTCTCACAATTCAGGGCCATCGCGAGAATCCGCGCCGCAGAGGTCTTTCCAACCCCGCGCGGCCCGGCGAACAAATACCCGTGCGCCACCCGGCCCTGGGCCACCGCCCCGCGTAATGCGGCGGCCACGTGGTCCTGGACCAGAAGATCGGAGAACGACTTCGGTCTGTACTTGCGGGCTAGGGCGATCATAACTAACGCGGAACTCGGAAGGCGGAGCGCAGAACAGCAGGACGCCTGTCAGTCGGGACGATGCTCATTGTGAAGTTCCGCGTTCAAAAGGATTGCCCCAGGCACCCCGCAGCGTAATCCGACATCGTTGAGCGCTGCTCCCTGCGGGGGCCTGACGCGGTTCACGAGCGGAAGACCTGCGGACCTGGGGCGACGGAAAGGTACCCGGACGGCGCGGGGCGGCCAAGATGGGTTAAGTCCCCGCGAGGGCGGCGTGGATGCGTCTTGCCGCGTCGAGAATATCGCCGCGCGTCACGTCGAGGTGGGTGACGGCCCTGAGCCGGCGCTCGCCGAACGGGACCACCAGCACGCCCACCTGTGCGAGGCGCTCCACCGCGCGCGCCGCGGTGTCTCGCTCCCGCACCAGGTCCAGCATGACGATGTTCGATTCGGGCGCGAGCGGGCGCAGGACCCCGCCGTCCGCGAGCGATACGGCGAGGAGCTGCGCGTGCTCATGATCCTCGAGCGTACGCGAGCGGTGGTGGTCGAGCGCCCATAATGCGGCGGCCGCGAGCATGCCGGATTGCCGCATCCCTCCGCCAAGGCGCTTGCGGTACTCCCACGCGCGCGGTCGCTGGTCGCTCGCGAACGCCAGGCACGAGCCGACGGGACACCCCAATCCCTTGGAAAAGCTCACCATGACCGTGGTTGCACCGCGCGCGAGTCGATCGACGGCCACCCCCAGGGTCGCGGCCGCATTCCAGAGGCGCGCTCCGTCGAGGTGCACGGGAAGGTTCGCCCCGCGCGCGATCGCGACAATCTCATCCATCAGCGCCGGCGTCATGACTTTCCCTCCAGCGGCGTTGTGGGTGTTCTCGACGGCGATCGCGCCGGCGTGGGGCACATGGGGCGACGGTGGGCGGAGGGCTCGGCGCACGAGATTGCCCGTGAGCTGCCCATCGCTCGTCACGATCGGGCGGACCTGGACGCCCCAGTTGGCGGCCACCCCCGCGAGCTCATAGTGCACGAGATGGGCATTGGCCTCGACCAACAGCTCGGTGCCCGGACGGGTGAGCAGGGCGATCGCGGTCTGATTCGCCTGCGTGCCCGAAGGGAAGAACAGGGCGTCGCCAAACCCGAGCAGTTCGGCCACACGCTGCTCGAGCCGGCGCGTGGTGGGATCACCATCCAGTACGTCGTCCCCCACGGGCGCCTCGAGCATGGCCTGGCGCATCGCCGCCCCGGGTTTGGTGACCGTATCGGACCGCAGGTCGATCGTCTTCATCCGAGCCGGATGCCCTGCGCGCGACGCATGCGGATCAGGTCGTAGGTCTCCGCGACTTCTCCGCCCAGGAGAAAGAGGAAAGCGCTGTAGTAGATCCAGAGCAGAAACAGGAACAGCGCGGCCACGTTGGCATCGGACGTGAGCCGATCGAGCGTCACGAATTTACCGATATACAAGGCGTAGAGCCGCCGTGCCACTTCGAATCCCAGCGAGCAGAACGTGGCCGCCACGAGCGCCGTCCGCCAGTTGATGCGCCGCGAGGGCAGGAGTTTGAACACGACGAAGAACACCGCGATGCCGAGTCCAAACGCCACGATCTCCAAGGAGAAGCTCCAGATCCAATGCACGACGAATACCCGGCTGACGGCCGGTGTTTGCCGCGCCTCGAACGCCGACAGCAACCCGCTCGCCACGAGGAACACGCCGGCGAGGAGCACCATGAACACGTCCAGCAGCTTGATGAGATACCAGCGGCGATTCTCGTCGGTATCGAAGACCTCGTTCAATGCCACGCGCAGGCTGTCGAAGAACCGGGTCGAGAACCAGAGAAACAGCGGGATGCCGTAGAGCGTCAGCCTGCCGCGGCGCCGGACGACATCCACCAGCTCGCGCTCGATCGCTTCAAAACCACCCGCGCGCCCGTCTCCAGCCGTCGGCAGGAAACGCGAGAGCAGCTCGTGCACCGAAACCTGCTGGGTGGTGATCTGATGTTGAACCAGGTAGCCGATGACGCCGAGCAGCAAGACGGTGAACGGAACAGCCGTGAGGAGCAGCGAGAAGGAAAGTCCGCTCGCGAGGAAGGGAATATTGTCCTCAAAGCCCGCCTGGTACGTGCGGCGAATGGTGCCGCCGACGGAGCTGTGCCAGCCCTTGGCGCGATTCAATCGGGCGGCGGGGGTCCTTCACGCATCGGCTGGAGTGCGCCTCGCTCTCCGCTGTGGCTTGCGCGGGGTTCGAGCGGACCGCGGAGCCCGGGTCGCACTCGACGTCGCGGCGATGCGGCGCGGCGGGGTCGGCTCCGGCTCCTCGTCTTCGTCGGCCGCGTCGTCGAGCAGGCCGCCGAGCTCACCCGCTTTCTCGAGCGCCAGATCGCGCAAGGAGCGCAAGCGCTCCCCCAGCTGATCGCGCAATCCCTCACCGGCTTCCGGCGCAAACAGCAGCGCGAGCGCCGCTCCAACCGCAACGCCAATCGCGAATGGCCCGAAGGTGGAATTACTGCGCTCGCTCACTCACCTGCCTCGAGATCATCCGGTGCCGCGATCGCGACGGCCCGCGGTGCGGCGTGCGAGTCGAGCGGCGGTTTCACGCAACGATCCACGATGGCCCGCGTGCCCTTCAGCCGCAGCTTGTCGAACACGTACGAAAAGGTCTTTTCGAGGTCCGCACCGATCGCGCCGCGCACGTCCTCGGGGAGGTCCCACATCCGCCGCTTGAAGGGGCCGATGGCCTTCTTGCGGCTCTTATAGTAAAACTGTTCCTCGGTATCGCCCTTCTTCCACTCGTCCTTGCATTCGGCCTTCACCCATTCTTTGAGCTCCTTGCGCAGCGCCGCCGGGAGACTCGGATGGTCGAACACCATGCTCTGGTAGTTCGTGGCCAGGTGAATTTCGACGGCCCGGCAGGCCGGAAAATTCCCGAACGCTTCGAGCGGCAGGGTGGACGCCCCATGCTGCACCGCCCCGCCCATGCCGTACTTGGTCCGCGCGTCGTGCGACAGCGCCTTCAACGCTTCGAGGTCGAGCTGCACGCGGGCAATCGTGCCATCCGGTAACACGACGCCACCATGGCTCGTGCCGGTCTGGACGGAGATCTTGCTCAATCCCGCGTACCCGCCCAGTCGCTTGAGCGTGCGCAAATATCCATCCATGTAGGCTCGAAGCTCGTGGACATCGGAGTTCTTGCCGCCCACTTCCCCGATCTCGCCCCCAACCGACACGGTGACGCCGTCCGGCTCACGATCGCGGATGTACTGTGTCAGCTCGGCCGCCCGTTCGTAGTTGACCCGTTGCTGCTCGTCCAGCGTGGCCTTGGACAGATCGACCAGCGTCGACGTGTCGATGTCGATGTTGTAGAACCCGGCGTGCAACTCCTCTTCGATCAGGGCCCGAATGGCGGACAGCTCGGTCTCCGGATCGACCGCGTATTTCTTGGCGTTCACCTGGACGTGATCGCCCTGAATGAACAATGGACCGGTGAACCCTTCCCGCAGGGCGGCGGCGGTGGCCACAGCCAGGTACTCGGCCGGCCGCTGGCCGGTGTAGCCGATTTCGCTGCGCGCGATCTCGAGAATAATCGACCCGGCATCGAGCTGCTTCGCGGCCCGAAACACGGCGCGCATCGAATCGTACGCCAGCACGCGAATGTTGATCGCGGGTGTCGTGAATACCGGGATCTCGCCGCGCCCCTGCGCCATGTAGAGCTCATGGATCGATGCCGGCCGCACGCCGGCACGCTGCCCGATTTCCCAGATCAGCCAGCGCGCTTCGTTTTGCTCGTCCGGCGCCCCGAACGCCACCTGCCGCGCAAGCTTGTCCATTGCTGCGCTTTGGCGCTCTTTGGCGCTGTCGAACGCGCGCACCTTTTGTTCGAGGGGAAGCGGGGGAGCACCGGCCATGAGATCTCCGCGAAGAAGTGTGAGAATTCGGGTGGTGTTCGGGGAATTTAGACCCCGCTCACGTCGATGGCCAGTCCGTCGTACGCCGGCTCGATGCCGCTTGGCAGGCGTCCCAATAATTCGGCGTGCGGCGTTTCGTGGGTGAGATGCGTGAGAAACGTGCGGCGGGCCCCGATCGCCTGAGCCGCGGCGACGGCTTCGGGAATCGACAGATGGAGCGGGTGTGGGCGTGAGAGCAGCGCATTGAGCACCAGGACCTCGAGCCCCGCGAGCTGCGCCCGGACCGTTTCAGGAATCGTCTTCGCGTCCGTGACATAGGCGAGGGCGCCAATGCGATAGCCAAACACCGTCTTCGACCCGTGCGGCAGGGTGAACGGGAGGACCCTGAACCCCGCGATGTCGGTCTCACGGTCGGGCTCGATCGCGTGTGCCCGCAGCTCCGGTTTGGTCGTCCCGGCCGGAGTGACGATGGCGGGATCGAAGATGTAGGGAAATCGTGTCGCGAGCTCGGCCAGCGTGTCCGTGGGTCCGTACACCGCGAGCCCGTTCGACTGTCGCACCGAGATGGCGCGAAGGTCGTCGATGCCGTGGACGTGATCCGCATGGGCATGGGTGAACAGCACGGCGTCCAACTTCCGGATATCCGCCCCGACGAGCTGCAGCCTGAGCTCGGGCGGCGTGTCGATCAAGAGACGGCGGCCATCGGCTTCGATCAGCGCCGAGGTGCGGGTTCGCTTGTCCCTCGGATCCGGTGACGTGCACGTACGGCAATCGCACCCGACCTGCGGCACGCCGAAAGACGTACCGGTGCCGAGCAGCGTCAGCCGCATCTCACACCTCTTCGACCTTGAGAAGATTCGTCGCCCCGGAGACCTCCCAGGGCACGCCGGCGGTCATCACGATGCGGTCGCCAGGCTTGGCGAACCCATGTTTGAGAATCAGATCGCGCACGACGGCCAGCATCGCATCGTAGCCTGGCACCTGATCTACGCGGACCGGAGTCACGCCCCAGACGAGCGCGAGTTGCCGGTAGGTAATCTCCTCGGTCGTCACGGCGAGGATGGGCACGGGAGGACGGAGCGCCGCGACCTTGCGCGCGGTGAATCCGCCCTTGGTGAGCGTCACGATGAGCGGCGTCTTCAACATGCGGGCGACGGCGCTGGTGCCGAGGGCGATGGCATCTTCCACCGAAACACGTTCGCCTCCGGCCGACGTAAACCGGCGGTCGGCTGTGCTCTGTCCCTCACGCTCCATCTCGCGAATGATGCGGTCCATTGCGCGCACCGCTTCGATCGGATACTCCCCGACCGCCGTTTCCGCCGACAGCATCACGGCGTCGGTGCCATCGAGAATGGCGTTCGCCACGTCGGATGCCTCGGCGCGCGTGGGGCGAGGGTGATGCACCATCGATTCGAGCATCTGGGTCGCGGTGATGACCGGCTTCCCGCGAATGTTGGCTTCGCGGATCAATCGCTTCTGGACGATCGGAACGCGCTCGAACGGCAGCTCCACGCCCAGGTCGCCGCGTGCGACCATCACCGCGTCGCTTCCCGCGAGCAGCTGCTGCAAACTCTCGAGCGCCGTGGCCTTCTCGATTTTCGCGACCAGCTTCACCGTGGGGGGGACGAGCCGGCGCAGCTCCGCGAGATCCTCGGCGCGGCGCACGAACGACAGCGCGAGGTAGTCCGCACCGTGCTCGACGGCATGGGCGACATCCTCACGGTCTTTTTCGGTCAGCGCGGGCGCGGAGACGTGCAGGCCCGGGAGGTTCATGCCCTTGTGGGAGGTGAGGGTGCCTCCGTCCACAACCCGGCCCTCGACTCGCGGTGCCGCGATCCGAATAACTTGGACCGAGAGCAGTCCGTCGTCGAGCAGGATGCGCGCACCGACGCGAGCATCCTTGGCCAGATCGGCGTAGGTCGTGGGGATTTCGTCGGCGGACGCGACTTCCTCGGGCGCAAACACCACTGTCTCGCCCGTGGTCAATTCGCGGGGCGCGGCAAGATCGCCGACGCGAATCCGCGGACCCTGAAGATCGACCAGCACGGCCACCGGTTGACCGGACCGCTCCGCCGCACAGCGCACGCTCTGAATCCAGCGACCCCGCTCCTCGGGCGTGCCATGCGAGGCGTTGATCCGGAACACATTGGCTCCGGCTTCGAGCATTCCGGCTATCGCTGCTTCGGTGCCCGTGGCCGGGCCGATGGTCGCGACGATCTTGGTTCTGCGGATCAAACGTGTTCTCCCATGGGAAGTGAAGCTCGTGCGGCACAGTACCGCACGGCGCCGGCTAAGAATCGCTGGAACCCCTCCGGTTCCACCAGGGCGGCGCGGAATCGTGCGGTGCAGCCGCGGGTTCGCTCGCGTCGGAGCATCGCCCCGGGGTCAACCTAGCCTGGACAGGTAGCGCCGAAAACGCGGGCCCCAGTAATCCACATTCTGCTCTGGAGATCACAATGTGGAAAACCAGGCGCTAGAGCCGGGCGGCTGAAGTTACCTCTGGGGGGAGACGTCAATCGTGCTGGGGCGTCACGGCACAACGCTGATCTGCTTCTCGTCGAGACGGCGGCGGAACTCGAGCAGCAGATGGACGGCTCGCGTGATGGCGGAAGCGGGAACGCCTTCGATCGATCGCGCCGCCAGGCGACGCTCGAGCTGCCCGGCCCGAAGCAGGACCTCGAAACCGCGCCGTGTGAGCGTAACCCGCACGCCCCGATCATCGTCGGCATCGGGGGTGGTCTCGAGCATCCCCTTGCTCTCGAGGCGCTGAATGAAGGTCGTCGCCGCCGGGCGCGAGATCCCCAGCGCCTGAGCCACGTCCTTGGGGCGGGCTCCCGTTTCGCCTCCGGCATCAACGGCCGCCAGCACCTCGTGCGCCTTATGCGAGAGGCCATAGGCGCGGAAAGCGCGGTCACCGGAGCGCCCCAGGGCGGCACCGGCCTCGCCGATGGCATTCCCGAGCAGCAGCGCGAGCGCGGCGCGATCCGTCATATGGTTAACATGTTTATGATTAACATGCTAATGATATGACGGCCGAGAGTCAAGATCGGGAGCCCGGGTTTCAGCAGGTCTCGGACCAGTCCACGGGAGCGGTCGTGCCACAGCGAGGACAGCTGAGCGTCGCGGGGCGGCCTTCGAAATCTTCCCGCTGGTGGCAGCGGGGACAGACGGCATAGGTGTTGACCACTTCCCTGCCCTGCCCGCCGAGGGTGGGGCGCAGCACGCCGGTGCGCAAGACGATGCTCCAGCGGTCGGGCGGCGTGCGACGCACTCGCACGTCTTCGGCCTTGAGCCGGACGCGGTGGCCGCGAACCTCGACAACCACATGCCCGTCGGAGGACTCCTCGAGCATCGGATACCACGCGCCGCGGCGCAAAATGTCCGCGATGCTATCGGTACATCGTGCCCAGCCAAGCGGTGCCATGAGTGAACCCCATGATATCACTTTTCGATAGATTCCGTTATGCAATCGCTCGGCACGATCGTTCGACTGCAGATCCAGCGCTCATCGTTGAAGACCGGTGTATCGCGCGCGCGCGTGTATCACCCCGCGCCGTTGCTACCGGTGAGCGTGTTGTACGTGAGCCCCGACGGCGTATTCGGTCTGGGACCGGACGGGAGCTGGTTGATCGACATTCATCACCGCGCGCACCCCGATTCCAAGAATCCGGGCGGCGAGAACGGCATCTCGATCGGGTTCAGCGGGCACTACGATGCGATGCGCGAGCGGTTCGGCGATCGGATCGAGCTGGGCTGCGCCGGCGAGAACATTATTGCCGAACTGCCGCGACGCTGTACGCTCGATGAGCTGCGCGCGGGACTCGTGATCCTCTCCCCCGCCGGCGCGGAACGCCTCCGGCTGCGGGTGCTCGACGTAGCGCACCCCTGTAAGCCGTTCACCGGCTGGGCGCTCGCCCACACGGTCGAGCCGGAGATATTCAAGACACACCTGCAGTTTCTGGAAGACGGAACGCGAGGATTTCTGCTCGCGACGGAAACCGCCGCGCGGATTTCAGTGGGAGACCATGTCGCCGTGCTCGACGAGCGGGAAGCGGGAAGCGAGAAGGGGGAAGCGGGAAGCGGGAAGCGGGAAGGGGAAAACGAGAAGCGGGAAGCGTAGGCACGGCGGCCGTCCGCTTCCCGCTTCGCGCTTCACCCTTCTCGCTTCCCGCTTCTCGCTTCCCGCTTCCCGCTTCCCGTCTTAGCTCATGTCATCCCACGCGAGCGCCGCGTCGGTGTGGCAACGGTCGCATTTCAGCTCGCGGATGTCGCCCGAGAACGCCTGGCGGTGACGGCAGCGGGGGCAGACGGCATAGGTGAGCGGGAAGGCGCGCCCGACGCGTTGCAGCTCGCGCGGTTCGCAGCGCACGATGCTCCACCGCTCCGGCGGATGATACCGGATCTCGAGGAACCGCCGATCCACCGGCACGTTGCGCCGGTTCACGTCGAGGACGACGATGTGACTCGAGGAAATTCTGACCACGGGATACCACGCGCCACGACGGAGCAGATGCGCGCCGATTTTTCCGACACGCGCCCAACCTTTGGCTTGCAGTCTGGTAGCTGTGAGCGGCCGCGAAGCGTTCAGTAAGGGATTGTTCACGGCTATAATGATACGGGCGACAGCAAGGGCCGGTCGTGACAGAGGTCACAGGCCTTGCGGGAGCGGCGCGTGTGACCCCTGACACACGCGCTATTCTTGGTTCAACCGCATTCCGAATATCCACAGACGTGACATTTCGCACATCCTTCAGCCAACTCGAGCTGCGATCCGCAGTCGGGACAAGCTCCCACGTAATCGACCGGCGCTTCCTGTGACGGAGCGGGCATCGCCTCTGTGGCGCCAGCGACACGCTCCCGCGCGGGAATAATGGCCTCGGCTTGCGTCGGTCCGATCAATTCCTGCTGCACACCTTCCTTGGTCTGGATCCAGCGCTCGATCGCAATCCCGATCGCATCGGGCACCGAGAGCACCTTGTTGGGGCCGAGTCCAACGGCGCGATCGGAGGAGATGCCGCGCAGCTGGCGGCGAACGTCTCTGATCGGGACCCCGGCGCGCAGCGCGAGCGAAATGAGCCGTCCGATGGCCTCGACGTCGGCCATCAAGGGTGCGCCGGCCTTCCCGAGCGAGACGAAGACCTCGAACGGCTGGCCGCGGTCGTCTTCGGTGATGTTCACGTACATGGTGCCGAGGGGAGAATCCATCCGGTACGTCGTGCCGCGCAGCGCGTCAGGGCGCGACCGCACTGCTCGTCTCTGGAGATTCTCCGCCTCGACGTCGTGCAACTGTTTCCGGGTGCGCTCGAGCTCGGCTTCCAGCTCGGCGACACGACCGAGCGTTTCTCCCAACTGGCGTTGCACCTGCTCGGCGGCCGGAGCGGCTGGTGCGCTCCCCGCCTGCTCCTGCACCTTCTTCGCGGTGGCGCCGGTGGACAGCACCTGCATTTCGCGCGAAGCATCGCGATATACGGTGACCCCTTTGCATCCAAGCCGATAGGCGAACCGATAGATCTGCTCCACGTCGGATTCGGTGGCCTCACGCGGGAAGTTGCAGGTCTTCGAGATCGCGGAGTCGGTGAACTCCTGGAACGCACCCTGCATGCGGATGTGCCACTCGGGAGTCACGTCGTGCGCGGTGACAAACACCCGCTGCCACTTCTCCGGCACCTCCGGGAAGTGGATATGGCCCGTTTCCGCGATCTGCTGCATGAGACGGTCGGAGTACCACCCTTCCTGGCGCGCGAGGGCGACGAAGTCTTCGTTGACGTCAGGCATGAGTACGCCCGCCTGATTCCGCATGAAGGCAACCGCAAAGAGCGGCTCGATGCCCGACGAGCAGCCCGAGATGATGGAGATCGTTCCGGTGGGCGCCACGGTCGTCAGGTTGCAGTTGCGCATGCGGCGCATGGGGCGGATGCGGCGGCCACGCGCATCGCGCGCGCACGTGCTGTCGGGACCCCAGATCGAGCGCTCCCATTCGGGGAACACACCGCGCTGCTCCGCCAGACTCTCGGACGCGCGCTTCGACTCCTCATCAATGAACTGCATGATCTTGCGACCCAGCTCGACACCCGAGTCGGAGTTGTACGGGACGCCGACGCGGACGAGGAGATCGGCCCAGCCCATGATGCCTAGTCCGACGCGCCGAATGCGCTTGGCGAGGTTGTCGATCTCGGGTAAGGGATAGCGGTTCGCCTCGATGACGTTGTCGAGGAAATGGGTGCACAGCCGCGTGACGGTGCCGAGCCGATCCCAATCGACTTCACCGTTTCTGACGAACAGGCCGACGTTGATCGAGCCGAGATTGCAGACGTCGTAGGGGAGCAGGGGCTGCTCGCCGCACGGGTTCGTGGCCTCGTAGCTGCCGAGCTGCGGGACGGGGTTGAAGGCGTTCGCGCGGTCGATGAAAAACACCCCCGGCTCGCCCGTCTTCCATGCGCCGTGCACGATCTTCCGGAAAACGTCCGACGCGCTGAGCTGCCCCACGGGCTTCCCGGTCCGTGGATGGATGAGATCGTACAACTGCCCTTCTTCGAGCGCGTGCATGAAGGCATCGGTCACGGCGACCGAAATGTTGAAGTTCGTCACCTGGGTCAGATCGTCCTTGCAGGTGATGAACTCGAGGATGTCAGGGTGATCGACCCGCAGGATCCCCATGTTCGCGCCGCGACGGGTCCCGCCCTGCTTCACCACATCCGTAGAGGCGTCGTACAGCTTCATGAACGAAACCGGCCCTGAGGCCACGCCCATGGTGGAGCGCACGACGTCGTTCTGGGGCCGCAGGCGCGAGAACGAGAACCCTGTACCGCCGCCCGATTGGTGAACGAGTGCCATGGACCGAAGCGTGTCGTAGATCCCCGATTTTCCGTTCGACAATGCATCGTCCACGGGGAGCACGAAGCACGCGGACAGCTGCCCGAGCGGCCGCCCCGCGTTCATGAGCGTGGGGGAGTTCGGCATCCACACACGCGAGGCCATCAGGTCAAAGAACGTCTCCGCCAGGCCTTCGACCGCGCGCTCCGTCGCTCCATAGGCGCTATCGGCCGCCGCGATGGTCCGTGCCACCCTCCAGAACAGGTCTTCCGGCCGCTCCACCGGGCGTCCGGCATCGTCTTTCACGAGGTAGCGCTTTTCGAGGACCGTGACGGCGTTGGGGCTGAGCGACAGCGGACCTTTGGGCGAGGACGGAATCATGGGCATCCCTGTTTAAACGCTGAGTCGCGGGAAATTGTTCGTTTGGGCGACGTGGGGGCTCAAAGTAGGAATTGCTGGGGCTCGGGCAAGCGCGCGCAAAGCAGCGCGGAACATATGGGTTTGGAAATTCACATCACAAACTTGCTCTCGCGATCGGAAAAGTCCCGGCCCGATGCCGCACCGCCTCCCCCACGTAATGCTCCCACGTCGAGCGAATGCGGCCGCGGAGCGCTTCGTCCACGCGGCGGGTGACGCGCGCCGGCACGCCGACGACCACCGAGCCCGGCGGAATCTCGAGGCCTTCGGGCACTACGGCCCCCGCCGCCACGACGCTCCCTTCTCCTACACGCACGCCATTCAGAACCACGCTTCCCATCCCGATCAGGCAGTCGTTCCCGATGGTGCAGCCGTGCAGGATCACCCGGTGCCCCACACCGACGCGCGCTCCCACCGTGGCCGGCACGCCTTCGTCCACGTGCACGATCGATCCATCCTGGATGTTGGACGACTCGCCGATAACGATCGGCGCCGTGTCGCCGCGCAGTACCGCATGGTACCAGACGCTCGCGTGGGGGCCCAATGTGACATCGCCCAGCACGACGGCGCCGGGGGCGATGAACGACGTGGGATGAAGATTGATTACTGCCTCACGGCCTTGAACGGCCACTGCACCCACGCGTCCACCGGCTCGCCGTTCTTCTGAGCCGGGTTCCAGCGCAGGTTCTTCGAAATGTCGAGTGCCTGATCGTTGAACGTTTCCACATTCGAGCGGGCGAAGATGCGCGTCTCGATGGTCTCCCCGGCGCGGGAGACGTGGAACAGCAAAATCGCCTCACGGGGAAAGATCGTGGCATCCGTGGGTACCGGAATCACGGTCGACGACAGCGGCACCGGTCGCGTGTCGAAACAGAGATTGTCCTGGTTATAGGCCGGACCATACTGGTCACAGGGACCACCGCCGGCCTGTCCACCGTCCGCGGGTGCAAGCTCCACGTGCACGGTGCTCAGGCCTCCTGGGGTCATCACGACCTGCTGCTCGAATGCATCGTAACCCGCGGCGTTGACCGTGAGCTTGTAGACACCGGGCGGGATATCGAACTTCGTGCCTCTCATCGGCTGCCCATTCAGGAACACTCGAGCACCCGCCGGGACCCCCTGCAGCGTGAGCTTGCCCGGTGTCGCCGGTCCGGACGGCGCGCCCAGACCGGATGAGGCATGCGAGGTATCGGACACCGGCACGACGACAGGGTTCGCCGGTTTGGTCGAATCGACTCGCGGGGCCGCACTATCCTTCGGGCCCGTGGCAAGCAGCGAGGTGTCTGTGTGGAGTGGAGGCATCGCGAGGTTGGGTGGCGACGCGAGCAGCCAGCCCTGTTTGTACGCGTAGAATCCACCGCCCCCGACGATCCCGCCTACGATGAGGAGCCACAAGAAGACGGTTGCCGCTACGGAGTGCTTTTCATCCGCGACAGCCGGCACGGGCGTCAGCGGCGTCGTAGGGACGGCGGCGGCCGTCACCCTGGGCAGCGGGGTGGTCGGAGCATTGGCC
>Ga0335081_10003275_pt1 | contig 25453 bp, 26 predicted proteins | sample Lox_Sample_35_FD_206713 | JGI IMG/M metagenome (GOLD analysis project Ga0335081, IMG submission 206713) | Soil microbial communities from Loxahatchee National Wildlife Refuge, Florida, United States - Lox_Sample_3.5 | ecosystem: Environmental > Terrestrial > Soil > Wetlands | place: USA...
CACCTGCTGACCGTGCTCGGGTGGTGCGACGAGCTGCGCACGCTGGGGGTGCGCGCGAACGCGGACACGGGCACCGACGCGCGCCGCGCGATCGAGCTGGGCGCCGAGGGCATCGGCCTGTGCCGCACCGAGCACATGTTCCTCGGGGAGCGCCAGCCGTTGATGGCGGCGGTGATCATGGCCGCCGAGGACGAGGAGCGCGAGGCCGCGATCCAGCGGCTCGCGCCGCTGCAGCAGGCCGACTTCGAAGAGATCCTGCGCGTGCTCGACGGGCGCCCGGTGACCGTCCGCCTGCTCGACCCGCCGCTGCACGAGTTCCTGCCGCACCCCGAGGCCCTGCCGGCCGTCTCCGCCGAACGCCGCCGGGCGGAGCAGCTGCAGGAGTCCAACCCGATGCTGGGGACGCGCGGCGTGCGGCTCGGGCTGCTGTACCCGCGCCTGTACGAAATGCAGGTGCGGGCCCTGTTCGGCGCCGCCGAGCGGGTGCCGGGCAGCGAGGTCGAGGTGATGGTCCCGCTGGTGGCCTACGAGCGGGAGCTCGAGCTCGCGCGCGAGCTGATCGACCGCGTCGCCGCCGAGGTCGGCTTCGAGCGCTTCCGGGTCGGCACGATGATCGAGCTCCCCCGGGCGTGCCTGCAGGCGGCCCGGATCGCCGAGCGCGCCGACTTCTTCTCGTTCGGCACCAACGACCTCACGCAGACCGCCCTGGGCTTCAGCCGCGACGACATCGAGGCGAGCCTGCTGGCGCGCTACATCGACATCAAGGTCCTCGACCGCTCGCCGTTCGAGACGCTCGACACGCCGGGTGTGGGGCAGCTGATCAGGATGGGCGCGTGGCTCGGCCGCAAGACCCGGCCGCAACTGACGCTCGGCGTGTGCGGCGAGCAGGGGGGAGACCCCGACTCGATCGAGTTCCTCAACTCGTCGGGCATCGACTACGTCTCGTGCTCGCCCTACCGGGTGCCGATCGCCCGCGTGGCGGCCGCCCAGTCGGCGATCCGGGCGCGACGCTGACCGGCCCGGTGGAGTGTGGTGGGTAGGCCCCAGGCCTGAGGCACCGGCCCGGCCAAGTGTGGCAGTCCCTCAGGCCTGAGCGGCGCGGCGCCGGTAGGGATCCCTGGCGCTGCGGTCGGCCGACAGCGAGTCCTGGGAGCTGCGCACGAGCTGCTCGATCGCGTCGGCGAGGTGGACCGGGGCGATGTTGTAGTCGCCGCGCTCGACGCGGATCCGATGGGCGGCGAGCAGGACCTCGGCGTGCGTGTGACCGGCCGGCGGCTCGAAGCGATAGGAGGCCAGCTCGACCAGCAGGCCGAGAGGGTCGTTGAAGTAGATCGAGTCCATGAACCCCCGGTCCTTGACCCCGCTGTGCTCGATCCCGCGCTCGTCCAACCGCTCCACGGTCTGGGCGAAGGTCGCCTGTGAGAGCGCGAACGCGAGGTGGTGCACGCACCCGGGATCGGTCGGCGTGCGCTCAGGATCCGGGGTTCGTCCCTCGTTGGTGAAGACGGTGATCAGCCGGCCGTCCCCCGGGTCGAAGTACAGGTGACTCTCGTCCGGGTTGTCGAGGTTCGGCTGCTCGAACACGAACGGCATCCCCAGCAGCCCCTCCCAGAAGTCGATCGAGGTCTGCCGGTCGGTGCCGACCAGCGTGATGTGGTGGACGCCCTGGCTCTGGATCTTGCGCGTCGAGGTCATCGGCCTTTCTGGGTCTGGGGTGCGTCGCCGCCCCGCTCACCGGATGATCGCCTCTCGAGGCGCCGCCGCGCGGCGAATCGAGCCGGTGCGCGCGAATATATTGCGCATGTCCGATCAGCGGCTGTCCGGGAAGGTCGCGCTCGTGACAGGGGCGGCCGGGGGGATCGGCACGGCGGCCGCGGAGCGCTTCGCGGAGGAGGGGGCCTCGGTGCTGGTCACCGACGCGGACGGCGAGCGTGCCGAGGCCCTCGCCACGAAGCTCGGCGAGGCGGCGTCGGGCCGCGCCCAGGATGTGACCAGCGAGGACGCCTGGCGTGAGACGGTGGCGTGGGTCCTCGAACGGCACGGCCAGATCGACGTGCTCGTCAACAACGCGGGCGTGTTCCTCGCCGAGCCACTGGCCACCACCTCACTGGAGTCGTTCAACAAGGTGCTTGACGTGAACGTCGTGGGCGTGTTCCTGGGGATGCGCGCGGTGGCCGCGCACATGACCGAGCGGGGCAGCGGCTCGATCATCAACGTGTCCTCGCTGGCGGGCCTCATGGGTGCGCCGCTGCTTACGGCCTATGCGGCGAGCAAGTGGGCGGTCCGCGGCATGACCAAGGTCGCCGCCAAGGAGCTCGCGCGCGCCGGCGTGCGGGTCAACTCCGTGCACCCGGGCCAGATCGACACCGACATGAACACCCGCCAGCGCGAAGCCACCCCCGAGCTGATCGACCGGCTCGTGCGGTCGATCCCGGTGGGCCGCATCGGCACGCCCGCGGAGGTCGCCCACGCGCTCGTGTACCTCGCCTCCGACGAGAGCGTCTACACGACCGGCTCCGAGCTGGTCGTCGACGGGGGGAGCAGCGCGTGAGCCGCCCTCGTCCCTTCCCAGGTCGAGCCTGAACCGGGGCCATCGAGGCACCCGCTGAGGCCGGCGCTCCGGCGTCCGCCGGGCGGGACCGCGCGGGTCCGGGCAGCGTGTGGTAGGCCGCCGTATGAACGCCCCGCTCAGCGACTGCGGCGCTCTTGACGCCGCTCGACGCGGTCTTCGCGGACCCGGCGGGTGGAGGCGAAGTCGGCGACGGCGATACAGGCCCAGATGATCAGGGTCGCGGGGATGTAGGTGCTCGGTCCGCCGATGTGCATGCCGCTCACGACGGCGTTGACGATCAGCAGCGAGATCACCGTCGAGGCGAGGGCGAGCAAGCCCGCGAGCGCCACCGACGGCTGGCGGATGAGGACTTTGAGCGCGATGAACTGCACGACGATGTGAATGATCCAGAACAGCAGTGTCGCCTCGACGAGTGCCGTGGCGCTGATCGAGAAGCTGTTGAGCAGGACTTTGCAGAGGAGCAGCCCGATGGCTATGCCGGCCAGCGAGAAGCCCAGCCTGATGCCCCACCTGTGGATCACGGCTTGAGCATACGGTCAATCCGCGGGCACGCGCGCACGGCATCAGCATGCTGTCGGGCTGATCTCCCGTCCGCGGGGTCTGAGCCGCCTGCGAAGCTGGACCGGTGGCGACAGGCACCGAGCGGAGACCGGGCGACACAGAGCGCCCCCGCTTTCAGCGGACCTCCCGCGTGCTGCACGAGGCACGGCGGCTGCTGCGGGGCAGGGCGCTGCAGTTGCTCGGGTTCGCCGTGTTCGTATATCTGCTCCTGAAGCTCGTCCCAGGGCTCCAGCAGGCGCTCGACAGCCTGCAGGGCGTCAGCCTCACCTGGATCCTCGGCGCGATGGCCGTGGAGACGCTGGCCGAGTGCGGATACGTGGTGTCGTGGCAGCGCATCCTCGATCCCGACCACCTGCTGCGCGGCGAAGGTCGCGGCCGGCACCTCGGGGCGCGCGTGGCCTGGGCGCAGCTGGGGGGCGGGATGGTCGTGCCAGGCGGCACGCTCGGCAGCATGGGCGTGGGGGCGTGGATGCTCCACCGCCTGGGGATGCCGATGAACAGCGTGGGCGAACGCCAGTTCACGCTGATGTTCCTCAACACCGCCGTCGACGCCCTGGCCGTGGTGGTGTTCGGCCTCGGCCTCGCCCTCGGGGTGTTCGCCGCGGATGTGAGTCCCGCGCTCACGCTGGTGCCCGCCCTCGTCGTGGCCTGTGGCCTTGCGCTGGCCCTGTTCGTCGCGGGCGCAGCCGAGCAGCTCGCCCCGCGCCTGTCCGCGCGCCGTCCGAAGCTGGCCCGGGCGGTCTCCACGCTCGCGCTCGCCGTCGATAACACCAGGCGCATGCTCCGCCACCGCGGCAGCGGCAGGGTCGTGCTCGGCGCGATCGCCTACCTCGGCTTCGACATGCTCGTCCTGCAGGGCGCCTTCCTGGCGATCGACGCCCACCCGGTGCCGACGTTCGCGATCGTGGCGATGAGCTATCTGATCGGGGGCCTCGGAGGCTCGATCCCGCTGCCGGCCAACATGGGTGCGGTCACCGGGATGGCGGCGATGCTGATCGCCTTCGGCGTGGACCACAGCGACGCCGTCGCGGCGGTCGTGTTGTACCAGGCGATCGGGTTCATCGTGCCGCTGATCGGCGGCGCGATCGCCTACGTGTTCCTGAGGCGGGAGTTCGGAGCGGCCGTCGCCGCCGACGCCGGCTGAGTCAGCCTGTGCCCGCCGGCTGAGTCAGCCCGTGCCCGCCGGCTGCGATGCGCCGAGCCCGTGGCGTGCGAGCGCGCGCTCGTACCGCGGGCGAAGGCTGCCGCCACGGTTCACGACCGAGGGGGCCGCGGCGCCTTTGATGATCGCCCGGATCCCGGCGGTAGCCGTCGTGAGCGAGTCCCCGGCGGGGGCCGTTGTGAGCGAGTCCGCGTCGGCGTCGGGATGCGCTTCCATCGTGAGCACGCCGGCCAACGCGGACATCACGAACCGCGACGTGGCGCCGACGTCCATCGGGGCGAGCTCGCCGGCCTCGATGGCCTGCTCGATGGTCGCTTCGACCAGCCGCAGCTGCTGTTCGCGACGGGCGCGGATCGCCGCGGCGGCGGGGGTGTCGGCGGGGAACATGCCGAGCGGGCGCAGATACGAGAGCGACATCGCCTGGAAGAGCGTCGGCCGCTCCACGGCGAACGCGACAACCGCACCCGCCGCGGCGATCAGCCGTTCGAGCGGGGAGAGCTCGAGCGACCAGGTGGCGGCCACGTACTCGTCGTGCGCCGCGAGGGCCTGCTCCGCCAGCGCCTGCGCGACCCCGGCCTTGCTGTCGAAGTGGTTGTACACCGACGCCGGCGCCGTGCCCGCCGCCTCGGCGATAGCGTCGATCGTGGTGGCGTTGTACCCCTCCCGTGCGAACGCGTCGCTGGCGGCGGCGAGGATGCGCTCCTTCGTCGCCCGCGCGCGCCGCGCGTGCCCGTCCTCCTGCGCGACGCGGGTACCGATCTCGTCAACGGCGGCCACGTGGCGACAAAGTATAGAGAAGTCTCTAATCTTTAGTAGGCTGTCGACATCGACGCCGGACAGAACCGCGCGGCGGCAGCGGTCCGGCGTTGCGAGCACCTCGTGACATAGGGAGGTTTCAGTGGCGACCGTCGAACGCGACATCCGCAGCATCGAACTGACCGAGGACGAGCTCTGGGAGGAGGGTCCTCCGCACGAGGTCTTCAAGCGCATGCGCGCGGAATGCCCGATCCACCGGACCGAGCAGTTCTTCAGCGACCTCCCCGAGGAGCCCGGCTTCTGGTCCGTCACGACCGCGCAGGACATCCACACCGTCAGCCGCGACTGGCGCACCTACTCCTCCGAAATGGGGGGCGTCACGGCCGGGGAAGTGCTCCCGCCCGAGCTCTCCCGCGCGATGTTCATCGGCATGGACCCCCCCAAGCACGACCGCGTCAAGGCGCTGTTCCAGGCCGGCTTCACCCCGAAGCGGATCGCCGCCCACGAGGAGCGCATCCGTCAGATCGTCAAAGACGTCCTCGGCCGCCTCGACGGACATGAGCGCTGCGACCTCGTCACCGACGTCGCCCAGCCGGTCGTCGCACGCGTGATCGGCAGCTTCATGGGCATCTCCGAGGAGGAAGACGCGATCTGGGCCGAGCTGATGAACTCGATGCTCGGGGGCGGCGACGAAGACCTCAACCCGGACGGGATCGACGCGATCATGGGCAAGCTCGTCCCCGACCTGTTCGCGCGCTGCGGCAAGCTGATCGCCGAACGCCGCGAGAACCCGACCGACGATCTCACGAGCGTGCTGGTGCACGCCGAAGTCGATGGGGAGAAACTCGAGGAACACGAGATCGTGATGGGCTTCTTCCTGCTGATGGCCGCCGGCAACGACTCGACCAAGGCGACCTACTGCAGCGGCATGCGCGCGCTGATGGAAGACGAGGAGCAGCGTCAGCTGCTGCTCGACGACCCGTCGCTGGTCCCCGACGCGGTCGAGGAGTCGCTGCGCATGTTCCCCGCCTTCGCGCACTTCCGCCGCACCGCGACGTGCGACACCGAGCTGCACGGCCAGACCATCGAGGAGGGCGAGAAGGTCGTGATGTGGTACGTCTCCTCCAACCGCGACGAGACCCTCTACGAGGACCCCGACCGCTTCGACCTGCGCCGCAAAGCCGAGCACCAGGCGTTCGGCGCCGGCGGGCGCCACTTCTGCCTCGGCACCGCGCTCGCGCGGCTGGAGCTGCGGATCCTGATCGAGGAGACGCTCGCCCGCCATCCGAGGATCGCGCTGGACGGCCACCCCGAGTTCGTCCGCTCGGCCTTCATCAACCAGCTCAAGACGCTGCCGGTCGTGCTGGAGGGCCCGCCGGCCGGCACCTGAGCACCGCGGCCGCGCCGCTACCAGCCCAGCGGCGCCAGCGCTCGACCGTCGACGTACTCCCAGATGCGGCTGATGCGGCCCGCGTGGAAGCCGAACACGATGCACACGTCGATCTCGTGGTCGCCGTCGCCGACGCGGACGATGAGCAGGTGCCGCTGCATCGCGCCGCCCTCCCAGTGGCGGCGTTCGAGCACCTCGTAGCGCGCCGATGTCACGCGACGCAGGAACGAGCGCAGGACCCTGAGGCTTCCCTCACGGTCGAGCGTGTGCCCCGAGGCGTTGGTCCAGAACAGCATGTCGGGGTCGTACAGCTCGGCCACCGCGTCGAGGTCGCGGGCGGTGATCGCCGCGAACAGCGCATCGAGCAGCTCCTCGCCGGTCATCGCCCGGCCGGTGCTGCCTCGGGCGCCAGGCCGCGCGCGGCGAGCCACTCGGTGCAGGCGCCCGCGGATCGTCTCAGGTGCTCGCGCTGGTCGGGGCCGATGTAGTAGTGGTTGGCCCCTGCGATCCTCAGCTCGGACTTGTCCTCGCTGGCGAGCGCCTCGTACAGGGCCGTGGAGTAGCCCGGCGTGCAGACGTTGTCGGCGCCGTTGGAGACGACCAGCGCCGGCACGGTCACCTCGGCGGCGGCTCGCAGCCCGTCGGCGTTGGCGTCGTCGATGCTCCACTGCGACAGCCAGCTGCGCAGGCTGCAGAATCGCGCGAGCCCGATCGGGCTGTTGTTGACGACGCGCGGGTCCCCCAGGAAGGACGTGCCGGGCTCGCGTTCGTTGGGGTCGACGGCCGGGTCGAGCACGCGTGGGTCGGCGAGCGTGCCGTGGACCACGAAGGCGCGCTCGTCGTGGGGGCGGCCCTGTGCCCGCAGCGCCGACAGCTGCTCGGTGACCCATGCGGTGATGCGCCGCACACGGGCGAGCTGGGCCGCTTTGTAGCCCTCGAGGAAGGCCGCCGAGTAGGGAGGTTGGTTGGGGTTGGCGGGGTCGTACAGGTCGAGCTCCGGCTCGCGCCGGTCGGGGTCGTCCTCGTCGACGAGGGACGGGTCGATGCAGTCGCACAGCACCTGGTGGCGGCTGGGGTGGGCCGCGAGCAGCAGCATCGCATCGGCGGGGCTCAGCTCCTGCTCGAGAAGGTCGGGAGGGTCGCCGGCGGGCGTGCAGCGGACGCTCGGCCTGACCGCCTGCTGCTGGTAGAAGAGCGACAGCGGCCCTCCGCCGCTCCAGCCGCCCAGCACGATCCGCTGATAGCCGAGCCGCTCGCGTGCGTGTCGGATCGCCTCGGCCAGGTCGATCACGACCTTCTCCATGATCAGCGCGGAGTCGTTGCCCCGGTAGCGGCTGTTGGCGTAGATCACGTGGTTGCCGCAGCGGGCCAGCTCGGTGACCATCGGCAGGTAGGCGCCGCCTCCGACCGGGTGGCTGAAGATCACGACCGTGTCGGAGGGGATGCCCTTCGGCACGAGCTGGTAGCACTCGAGGAACACCATCCCCTCGACCCCCCCATAGGTGTCCTTGAAGGCGGCCTTCTCGGTGTAGGCCACCCCGTAGGCGCGGCGCTCGATCTCGTGACGGCTCACCGGCGGGATCTCCCGAGAGGTTCGGACCCGGCGCTCAGGCGCGCATCAGGAGCTCGAGGATGTGCTCGTTCTCGCGGGTCTCGGCCTCGGTGGGCGCCCGCTCGGCGACGTGGACGAAGCCCACGCCCAGCACGAAGGCCGCCCGCGCTCTCAGGCCGGCCTCCTTGGGCGGGAGCCCCGCGTCCAGGAACGCGCGCCTGACCTCGCGGTAGATCGATCGGTCCGAGGCGCGGACCTGGCCTGCCACGTCGGCGTCCCAGCGCGCCCACTCGCGCATCGCCCGCTCGAGGATCCAGTGCCGCGGGCCGGTGAGGTGGCGCATCATGCTCGCCAGGCGCTCTTCGGGCTCGAGGTCGCGGAGCGCCTCCAGCGAAGCGTGGCTCGAGCGCTGCTCCTCGGCCCACGCCTCGGCGAGCGCGTCGAAGTAGCCCTGGAGGTCGCTGAAGTGCCAGTAGAAGCTGCCCTTGGTGACGCCGAGCCGACTGCACAGGCGGTCGATCTTCACCGACCGCAGACCCTCCTCGGCGATCAGCTCCAGTCCGGCATCGATCCAGTCGTCGACCTTCAGGCGGGAGCTTGCCCGCCCCTCTGCGCGCGCCGGGGAGACGCTCGTCTGGGATCGCGTCTGGGATCGCGCCATCGTGCCGTGCGGTCGCCGGTGCGGGCGTCCTTCAGCTGCGGACGGCGAGCCCCGCCCGCAGCTCCGCCGTCGTGGGTACGGGCGTGAGCGACCATTCATAGAGCTTGCGTCGCTCCTCCAGCCACGGCGGAAGGCTCAGCTCATCGCCCATCCGCTGCATGTCCGGCTCGCCCACGGCGAAGCCGGGGCCGCCGTGCTCGGCGATCTCGAACAGCACGCCGCCGGGCTCGGTGAAGTAGGTGGAGCGGAAGAAGTGGCGGTCGATGATGCCCGTCGCGTCCGGGCACAGAGGGTCGACCCGCTCGCTCCAGCCGTCGATGTCCTCGGGCAGGCACCCCCACGCGATGTGCTGGACCACGCCTGCACCGAAGCTGCGCTTCCCGGGAGGCGCGGGGTCGATCTGGTACCAGCCGCCGCGGAGCTTCCCGCGCGCCTCCCAGCGGCTGTCGCCGACCTGCTCCATCCCCAGCGTGTCGGCGAGGAAGCGGCTGCTCGCGGCCGCATCGGTGGCGTACGCCTGCACGCCGTCGAACCCCTGCAGCGCGTACTCGCCGGGTACCTCGGGGGACTCTCCGGTGAGCGGCGGGTCGGGCGTGTCGGTCACCACCAGCCGGTGTGCCAGGCCCTCGTGGTCGCAGAAATCGAGCCCGTCCGCCGAGCGCTCGGCCTCTACGCCCTCGTCGGCTAGGCGCCGCTCCCAGAAGTCGAGGGCGCCCTCCTCGCCGACGCGCCACACGATCGTGTGCGCGTTCCCCGCCCCGGTCCGGCCGTGGGGACGGCCGCGGTACTCGAAGAAGCTGATGTTGTTCCCGTAGGAGGCCTGCTCGTCTCCGTAGAAGATGTGGTAGGTCGTCTTGTCGGTCTGGTTGATCGTCTTCTTGACGATCCGCAGGCCGAGCACCCTCACGTAGAAGTCCGCGTTGGAGGGGGCGTCGGCGGTGACGCAGGTGACGTGGTGTATGCCCTCGAGTTTCACGATCGAGCCCTCCCGTGTCGTTGGCCGATGACGCCGTCGCGCGTGCGACATACTAATAGGTATGGGAGATCGGTGGGCACCCGGGGCGGGGGAGGGGCCGGTCCTGATCTGCGAGGTCTCGCCGCGGGACGGCCTGCAGAACGAGGCCGTGACGCTCGCTCCGCCGGCGAGGGCCGAGCTGGTGAGGCGCGTGCTGGCTGCCGGGTGCCGCGCCGTCGAGGCGGGGAGCGTCGTCCGCGAGGACCTCGTGCCGCAGATGGCCGGCTCGGAGACGGTCGTGGAGCTGGTCGGAGACGACGGCGACCGGCCCGCCGAGCAGCTCGGCCGGCCGGCGCCCGGCCTCGTGCATCGCGCGGGGCGCTTCCCGGCGCCGGTCTAGCGGCCCGGGTCTAGCTCATTCGGCTTCCCGGGGCGAAAGGGGCCGGGACGGAGCGACGATTGCGCCCCGCTCGCGCAGCCCGGCGATCCGCTCCTCGTCGAGCCCGAGCTCCCCCAGCACGGCGGCCGTGTCGGCGCCCACCTCCCACGGGGCCGGGCGGCGGATCGATCCGGGCGTACCGCTCAGCTGCGGGACCACGCCGGGGATCGGCATCGGTCCGTGGTGCTCGTCCTGGATGTCGACGATCAGCCCGCGCTCGCGGAAGTGAGGGTCGGCGAGGATGTCGGCCGCGTTGTTGACGGGTGCGCACACGACGCCTTCGCGGCCGAGTAGCTCGTCGAGCTCCGCCGAGGTGTGCTGGGCTGCCCACGCGCCGATCAGCTCGTCGAGCTCGTCCTCGTGCTCGCCGCGGGCCACGTGGTTCGCGTAGCGGGGATCGTCGGCCAGCTCGGGACGGCCCATCGCCGCCGCGAGCCTCCGCCACAGCGAGTCGTGGTTGGCCGCGATCACGACCCAGCGATCGTCGGATGAGCGGTACACGTTGGACGGCGCGATGCGGGGCAGCCGCGATCCGGTGGGCTCGCGAATCGCCCCGCCCAGGGCGTAATCGGGCACCAGCGACTCGGTCATCGCGAAGCACGCGTCGAGGATCGCCGCGTCGACCACCTGCCCGCCGGCGTCCTGGGTGTCGCGTGCGTACAGCGCCAGCAGGACCCCCTGGAAAGCGCTCCACGCCGCGAGCGAGTCGCCGAGCGAGATGCCTCCACGGGGAGGCGCCTCGCCCGGGTAGCCGTTGATGTAGCGCAGGCCGGAGATCGCCTCGCCGCCGGAGGCGAACCCGGGGCGGTCGCGGTAGCGCGAGCGCTGCCCGTAGCCGCTCACGCGCGCGTAGACGCAGCCGGGGTTGGCCTCGAGCACGCGCTCCGGACCGAGCCCCCAGCGCTCCATCGCGCCGGGGCGGAAGTTCTCCACCACGACGTCCGCGCGGGCCGCGAGATCGAACGCGATGCCCGCGGTCTCGGCGTCCTTGAGGTCGAGCGCGACCGACCGCTTGTTGCGGGCGAGCACCGACCACCACAGCGTCCTTCCCTCGTGGCGGACCTGGCCCCAGTCGCGCATCTGGTCGCCGTTCGGGGGCTCGACCTTGATCACCTCGGCGCCGAAGTCCCCGAGCAGCGTGCCGACCAGCGGCCCCGCGATCAGCTGGCCGAACTCCACGACTCGCACGTTCGTCAGGGGCCCGCGCACGCCGCGCGACCATAACATAAGGTACGTTCGATGTTCGAGCGTCTGCTGCTCCGAGGTGCGTACGTCGTCTCGATGGACGACGGCCTGGGGGAGCTGACGGGCGACGTGCTGGTCGAGGACGGGACGATCGCGGCGGTCGGGCCCCAGCTCGACGCCGGCGACGCGGAGCAGGTGGACCTAGCCGGTGACATCCTCATGCCGGGCTTCGTCGACACCCACCGCCACACGTGGCAGACGCCGTTCCGCGGCGTGTGCGCGGACTGGACGCTCGAAGAGTATTTCCGCGGCATCCGCATGACGGTCTCCCCGAACTGCTCGGCGGAGGATGTGTACGCCGGCAACTACGTCGGTGCGCTCGAGGCGCTCGATGCGGGGGTGACGACCCTGCTCGACTTCTCGCATTGCAACAACACCCCCGAGCACGCTGACGCGGCCCTGGCGGGCCTGCGTGACTCGGGGATCCGCGCCACGTTCGCCTACGGCTACTTCCCTGCGCTCGTGGCCGAGCCCGTGTTCACCGAGCACGAGCAGCGTCTCGCCGACGCGCGGCGCATCCGCGAGCAGATCCCCAGCGACGAGGGCCTCGTCACGATGGGGATCGCGCTGACCGAGACCGGTCTCGTGCCGTTCGAGCAGACCGCCGCCGAGGTCCGCTCGGCCCGCGAGCTCGACGTGCCGACGGTGCTCCACACGGGGTGCGTGTGGGGAGGACTCGTGACCCAGGGGATGGCGGAGCTCGACCACCACGGCCTGCTCGGACCCGACCAGGTCCACGTGCACTGCAACACGCTGGGCGAGCGCGACTTCCGGCGGCTGGCCGACCACGACTGCAAGATCTCCTCGAGCCCCGAGACCGAGCTTCAGATGGGCATGGGCCACCCCGTGATCGGCCGTGCACTCGCGCACGGGATGCGCCCGAGCCTGAGCTGCGACGTGATCTCCTCGAACTCGGGCGACATGTTCGCCCAGATGCGCCTCGGTCTCCAGTTCGAACGCTGCATGCGCAACGACCACGTCAACGCCGAGGGCCGCATGCCCGAGCGCCTCGAGCTGACCGTCCGTGACGCGCTGCGCTGGGGCACCGCCAACGGCGCCCACGCGCTGGGCTCGGAGGACCGCATCGGCTCGATCGCCGTGGGCAAGCAGGCGGATCTGATCGTGATCGGAGGCGGGCGGCTGAACATGGCCCCGATGGCCGACCCGGTGGGCTGCCTGGTGGCACAGGCGAACCCCTCGAACGTCAAGCACGTGCTGGTCGCCGGCCGCTTCGTCAAGCGCGACGGTGAGCTGTGCCGTGCCGACCGGGGCCGGGCGATCGATTTGGCGAACGCCGCCTGCGAGCGCGTGAGCAGGAAGATCGCCGATCAGGGCCTGCAGCTGCTGCCACCCGCTCCCGAGGGGTTCGCCGACGCGCTCGACACGGCCGCGGCGACGAACCTCGCACGCGCGTGGGAGATGGAGATCGAGTAGCGCCCGCGCGAGAGCGTGTAGCGCAAGCGCGTCGGCGGCCCGCCTACAGCCCGCGCAGGAACTCGAGCAGCGCCGCGTTGGCCTCGGCGGGGTGGGTCAGGTTCGACGCGTGGGGCGCGCCCTCGATGCGCACCACCCCCGAGCAGCCCGGCAGGCCCGCGCACAGCTGCTCGGCCAGCTCCATCTCGATCGACACGTCGGCCGTGCCGTGGATCACGAGCGCCGGGCAGGCGATCTCGCCGAGGCGGTCGGTGATGTCGTCACGTTCGAACAGGCAGTCGCCGGGCGCCTTCATGCTCTCGCGCGGCAGCCGTCTCCACTTCTCTATCCACACCGCGTTGAGCTCAGGGTCTCCGATGATCAGGTTCGCGATCGTGTCGGCGAGCTCGTCCACCGGACCGACCTCGAGCCAGGTCTGCTGCATCTGCCGATACGCGGGCAGGCGCTCCGGGTCCTCGACCCCGGCCTGGGTGTCGATCAGGACGAGCGCACGGACGCGCTCGGGCGCCGTCAGCGCCGCGCGCATCGACAGGAAGCCGCCCTGCGACATCCCTCCCACCACCGCACGCTCGATCCCCAGATGGTCGAGCAGCCCCAGGCAGTCCGCCGCGGAGTCCCAGTAGGTGAACGGCTTGCCGTCGAACTCCGTCTCTCCGAACCCGCGCTCGTCCCAGGTGATCACCCGGAACTCGGGGGACAGCGCCTCCATCTGCGGGGCGAACATCTCACGGTCCATCAGGAAGCCGTGGGCGAGGATCACGGGCGGGCCGTCACCGCCGCCGTCCTCGTATCTGATGCGCTGACCGTTTACGTCTGCGAAGGCCATGTTCCCTCCTCGGGTCGGCGGACGGCGGCGAGTCTAGCGACCTGCTCTCCGGTCCTGCAGCGCAGGTATCATCGCGCGAGCCCAGGGGGAGGGCAGATGGGCAGGATCGCGATCGCCGTAATGGCTGCAGGCGTGGTCGCTGTAGCGCTCCCTGCCCAGGCCGGGGCGCGCGTCGGCTGCCACTCCGGCAAGACCGTCTTCAAGCGCCCCGGAATCCGTGCCTTCAGCATCAGGCGCAGGGAAGGCAACCCGCGGGACGAGCGCTCTCACTACAAGCAGTACTACGTGTGCGGCCGTGGCGCCCGCACCCCGGTGCTGTTCGACCGCGGCCAGCCCTTCAACATCGAATCGGTGTCCGACTTCAAGGTCGTCGCCGGGGGTTGAGGGTCGGCGCCTACAGCTCCCCGAGCAGCTGGACGAGCCGCTCCCGGCAGTAGGTCCACTGTTTGCGGTTGCGCCCGCTGCCGGGGTGCAGCGTCTCCAGCAGCGCCAGCCCGCGCATGGTGGCCGTCGCCATCTCCAGCAGGCGCTCGAACCCGGGACGCTCGGCGAGCGCGCCGAACAGCTGGCGCGAGACGTGCGCGGTTTCGCGGTCCAGCTTGCGCTCCACCGCGACCAGGCGCTCGCGCAGGTCCGGGTCGGTACGGGCATGCGTCCAGAGATCGAGCGCGGCCTGGTAGAGCGGGCTGGCGTAGCCCGACCACAGCAGGTCGAGACCCTCGACGATCCTCTCGCGGCCCTCGGGGAGGGTCTTGGCGGCAGCCAGGAGGTGCTCGCCGCGGCGCTGCGCGAGGTGCTCCATCGCGGCGACCACCAGCGACTGGCGCGTCTGGAAGTGGTGCAGGTGGGCACCGCGCGACACGCCCGCACGCTCCGCCACGCGGCTCGTGGTCGTCCTCGAGTACCCGTTCTCGACGAGGCAGGCAATCGTCGCGTCGAGCAGCGCCTGCCTGGTCGAGGCGCTGCGGGCCGCCTGGCTGCGGCGCGTGGTGGGGGCGGCGTTCGTTGCCATCTCGCGACGTCATATTACTTGCGTTCATGCATGAACGTTTCTGTGGTAGCGTTGCGCGCGCAGACCGCGAGCCCCGCACACCGCGGGACGACGACCCCGGGAGGTCCCACAGATGGCAGCCGCAGAGGCGCTGGTGTTCGACGCGATCCGAACGCCGCGCGGCAAGGGCAAGTTCAACGGATCGCTGCACGGCACCAAGCCGGTCGACCTGGTGGTCGGCCTGATGCACGAGACGCTCGTACGCAACGAGAAACTCGACCCCTCGCGGGTCGACGACGTGGTGCTCGGCTGCGTCTCGCCGGTGGGCGACCAGGGCGCCGACATCGCCAAGACCGCGGCGATCAAGGCCGGGCTGCCCGACACCGTCGCCGGTGTCCAGCTCAACCGCTTCTGCGCCTCGGGCCTTGAGGCCGTCAACGTGGCCGCACAGAAGGTCGCCTCCGGCTGGGAGGACCTCGTGTTCGCCGGGGGGGTGGAGTCGATGTCGCGCGTGCCGATGGGCTCCGACGGCGGCGCCTGGGCGATGGACCCGGAGACGAACTACGACACGTCGTTCATCCCCCAGGGGATCAGCGCCGACCTGATCGCCACGATCGAGGAGTTCAGCCGCGAGGACGTGGACGGCTACGCCGCGCGCTCCCAGGAGAAGGCCTCCGCGGCCGAGGCCGACGGGCGCTTCGCCGACAGCGTGATCCCCGTCAAGGACCTCAACGAGAACGTCGTGCTCGACCACGAGGAGTTCATCCGCCCGGGCACGACGGTGGAGACGCTCGGCGGCCTGAAGCCATCCTTCGCCGCGATCGGCGAGATGGGCGGGTTCGACGCGGTCGCGCTGCAGAAGTACCACTGGGTCGAGAAGATCAACCACGTGCACACCCCCGGCAACTCGTCGGGGATCGTGGACGGTGCTTCGCTGCTGACGATCGGCAACGAGCAGACCGGCGCCGAGATGGGGATGAAGCCGCGCGCGCGGATCCTCGCGACGGCGCTGTCGGGAGCCGACCCGACGATCATGCTCACCGGCCCTGCACCCGCCAGCCGCAAGGCGCTGGCGAAGGCGGGCCTGACGGTGGACGACCTCGACCTGATCGAGATCAACGAGGCGTTCGCCGCGGTCGTGCTGCGCTTCGTGCGCGACATGGGCCTGGACATGGAGAAGGTGAACGTCAACGGCGGCGCGATCGCGATGGGCCACCCGCTGGGTGCGACCGGGGGAATGATCCTCGGCACGCTGATCGACGAGCTGCACCGCACGGGCGGCCGCTACGGCCTGGCGACCCTGTGCGTCGGCGGCGGCATGGGAATCGCGACCGTCGTGGAGGCGATCTGATGGCTGAGAGCACAACGATCAGATGGGACAAGGACGCCGACGGAGTTGTCGTGCTCACGCTCGACGACCCGAACCAGTCGGCGAACACGATGAACCGCGCCTACGCGGAGTCGATGGCGGCGACGCTCGAGCGTCTCGAGGCCGAGAAGGACGAGATCACCGGCGTGGTGATCACCTCGGCGAAGAACACCTTCTTCGCGGGGGGCGACCTGAACGACCTGAAGGCAGCCGGCAAGGACGACGCGCCCGAGCTGGCCGAGATGGTGCGGGCGGGCAAGGCCCAGCTGCGGCGCCTGGAGACGCTCGGAGTCCCCGTCTGCGCGGCCATCAACGGCGCCGCGCTGGGCGGCGGCCTGGAGCTGTGCCTGGCGTGTCACCACCGGATCGCGGTCGATGACCCGAAGGTGCAGATGGGCTTTCCCGAGGTGCAGCTCGGCCTGCTTCCCGGGGCCGGCGGGGTCGTGCGCACGGTGCGCATGCTCGGCATCGCCGACGCGCTGTTGAAGCTCCTGATGCAGGGCCAGCGGCTGCGTCCGGCACAGGCGATGGAGGCGGGCATCCTCGACGAGGTGGTGGCCACCCCGGACGAGCTCGTGGCGGCCGCGAAGGCGTGGGTCAAGCAGCGGGCGGCGGAGGAGGAGCCGGTCGTGCAGCCGTGGGACGTGAAGGGCTACAAGCTCCCCGGCGGCGCCCCGTCGAACCCCAAGCTCGCCCAGAACCTGCCGGCGTTCCCGGCCAACCTGCGCAAGCAGCTCAAGGGCGCCAACTACCCCGCGCCGCACCACATCATGGCCGCGGCCGTCGAGGGCGCCCAGGTCGACTTCGACACCGCGATCGAGATCGAGGGCCGCTACTTCGTCGACCTGCTCACCAGCCAGGTAGCCAAGAACATGATCCAGGCGTTCTTCTTCGACATGCAGGCCGTCAGTGGCGAGCGGGGCCGGCCCGAGGGGCTCGAGCCCTACCGGGCCCGCAAGGTCGTGGTCCTCGGTGCGGGGATGATGGGCGCGGCGATCGCCTACGTGTGCGCGAAAGCCGGCATCGAGGTGGTCCTGAAGGACGTCTCGATGGAGGCGGCCGAGCGCGGCAAGGGCTACTCGGCCGGGCTCGTCGAGAAGGCCGTCTCACGGGGGCGCTCCACGCAGCAGAAGGGCGACGAGCTGCTGGCCCGGATCACCCCCACCGACGACCCCGCGGCGGCCGACGGCGCCGACCTCGTGATCGAGGCGGTGTTCGAGGACCCCGCGGTCAAGGCGCAGGTGTTCGCGGAGATCGAGCCACAGCTGCTGCCTGACGCGCTGCTGGGCTCTAACACCTCGACGCTGCCGATCACCGGGCTCGCCGAGGGCGTCACCCGGCCGGCGGACTTCATCGGGCTGCACTTCTTCAGCCCGGTGGACAAGATGCCGCTGCTGGAGATCATCAAGGGCGAGAAGACCAGCGACGAGACGCTCTACCGGGCGCTCGACCTCGCCAGGCAGATCAAGAAGACCCCGATCGTCGTCAACGACTCGCGCGGCTTCTTCACCAGCCGCGTGATCGGGACGTTCATCAACGAGGGCGTGGGCATGCTCCTGGAGGGCGTGCCGGCGGCCTCGATCGAGCAGGCCTCCAGCCAGGCGGGCTACCCCGCCCCGGTGCTGCAGCTCAGCGACGAGCTCAACCTCAACCTCGCGCGCAAGATCCGCGAAGCCACGAAGGCGGCGATCGAGGCCGAGGGGGGCGTGTTCGAGGATCGCGCGTCCTTCCAGGTCGTCGACAAGCTGCTCGAAGAAGGCCGCGGCGGCAGGCTCGCGGGCGCCGGCTACTACGACTACGAGGACGGCAAGCGCGTCGGCCTGTGGAAGGGGCTCAAAGAGCTGTTCCCGGAGGTCGAGGACCCGTCGTCGCTGTCGCTGCGCGACCTCGAGGAGCGGATGCTGTTCATCGAGTCGATCGAGGCCGTCAAGTGCCTCGACGAGGGCGTGATCGAGACCGCCGCGGACGCCAACATCGGCTCCATCCTGGGGATCGGCTTCCCGGGCTGGACCGGCGGCGTGCTCCAGTACATCGACGGTTACGAGGGTCCCGCCGAGACCGGTCCCGCCGCGTTCGTGGCCCGTGCGAGGGAGCTCGCGGAGAAGTACGGCGAGCGCTTCGAGCCACCGGCCTCGCTGGTCGAGAAGGCCGAGCGGGGAGAGCGCTACAGCGACGTGGCGGCGCTTGCCGGAGCGCCGGCCTGAGCCGCCGGCGACCGCCACCGACCCGAGAGCACCCGACCGACGGAGGAGCAGCCGATGTACGGATTCACCCTCACCGACGAGCAGCAGGCCTTCGTCGAGGCCATCCGCGACCTCGCCCGGCGCGAGTGCGGGACGCGTGAGCAGCGCGACGCGCTGACCAAGCACAACACCGAGCCCCACAACCCCGACCTGTACAAACGGGTCGCGGAGCTGGGGTGGCTCGGTGTGGCGATCCCCACCGAGTTCGGCGGTTCGGGCGGCGGCCTGGTCGACCTGTGCCTGTTCCTCGAGGAGATCTCCCTCGGGCAGGTTCCGATCGGCGGCTTCTCCGTGAGCGCGATCAGCGCCGGTCCCTACGAGCGCTTCGGCACCGACGAGCAGAAGCAGGAGATCCTCACCGGCATCGTCGGGGGAGCGGTGGAGGCGATCGCGATGTCGGAGCCCGAGGCGGGCTCCGATGTGGGCAACCTGCGCTGCAAGGCCGAGCGTCGCAACGGCGGATACGTGATCAACGGCCAGAAGACGTGGATCTCGGAGGCCCAGCACGCCGAGCACATCCTGCTCGTGTGCCGTACCGAGTCCTCATCGGACAAGCACAAGGGCCTGACGATGCTGTCGATTCCCGCCGGCGCCGGGGGAGTCGAGATCCGCGGCATCGAGACGATGGGCGGCAAGGTCGTCAACGACGTGTTCTTCAACGACTGCCACGTGCCCGCCGACCGCCTCGTGGGGGTCGAAGGCCAGGCCTGGATGCAGCTGATGAGCGGCCTGAACACCGAGCGCCTGATCATCGCCGCGCAGTCCACCGGCCTGGCCCAGCGGGCGCTCGACGACGTGCTCGCCTACGCCAAGGAGCGGGAGCAGTTCGGGCGCCCGATCGGATCCTTCCAGGCGCTCAGCCACCGCCTCGCCGACCTCGCCACCGAGGTGGCGTGCACACGCCTGCTCACCTACGCGGTCGCCCGCCAGTGCGACGAGAACCCCGGCGTGCTGTTCCCGAAGGAGGCGTCGATGGCCAAGCTGAAGGCGACCGAGACGGGCAAGAAGGTGGCCTTGGAAGGCATGCAGATGATGGGCGGCTACGGTTACGCCACCGAGTACGACATGCAGAACCACGTGCGCATGAACCTCGTCTCGACGATCTACGGCGGCACCTCGGAGATCCAGCGCGAGATCATCGCCAAGACGCACGGGCTGTAGGGCGGCGGTCGCGCCCACGGCCGGCGTCAACCGCCTCCCGCCGGCCGGCGTCAACCGCCCCCCGGCCGCCCGACGTCAACCGCGCCCGCCCCGTCTAGCCGGTGGCGGTCCAGTAACTGGTCGCGCCGCCGCTGCCGGAGTTGAAGCGCGAGGTGACGGTGCCGCTGGCCTTGCCGTGCGCGTGGAAGGTGCCGGTGACGGTGTCGGTGCCCTCGCTTTTGGCCCCGCTGCCTTTGCCCGGGCCGGGAGCGGGGATCTTGAGCTTGACCTTGAAGGTCCCCTGGCGCGAGATCTTCGCCGTGCCGCCGGTCGGCGTTCCGATTCCACCGCAGCCGCCGTTGCATTTGACCGGCGTCCGCACCGAAAGGTCGATCACCTTCCTGCCGTTCGCGGACACCTTGAAGTAGACCGCCTCGAGGCTGACCTGGCTCGCGCCCTTGTAGTGGCCGACGTAGGTCGCGCCCTTCACCTGCTTGGCCGCCAGCGCAATCCCGGCGGTGGCGAGTGCGGCAGCCAAGGCGAGCGTGGCGACGCCGGCGATTCTGCGGTGGAACGTGCTGCGGTTGGTCATGGGCTCTGCGCCGCGTTGGTACGTTCGCGACGCTCGGATCATAGCCGTGGCCCGGTAGGACCCTCTCCCGGGGCGCCCACGCGAGACGCGTCGATGCGGGGTAATCGACACCGGAGTAGGCTCGCAGTCCCAGTCGACCGATAGGAGGAGAGCAATGGCAGACAGCGTCTATCGCGTGACCGAGGTCATCGGTGTGAGCAGCGACTCGTGGGAGGCCGCGGCGGCCAACGCGGTCGAGGTGGCGGGAAAGACCGTTCGGGATCTGCGCATCGCCGAGGTGGTGCGTCAGGACGTGACCATCGAGGACGGCAAGGCGGCGGAGTACCGCGTGCGGCTGAACGTGTCGTTCAAGTACGAGTCGGGCGACTGAGTCCGATGCCCGGGACCGAGAGCATCCAAACCCGGGAGCGCGCGGCGCCCGGCACGCTGCCCCCGATCTTCGGCGACATCCTGTGCGCCATCGACGGCAAAGAAGGGGGGTTCAGCGCCGTGGAGCAGGCGGTGGCGCTGGCCGGGGCCGCAGGTCGAGTCACTTCTCTGCTGGTGACCTCCTATCGGTCCGGAGGCCGCCATCGGGCTCCGGCGATCGGACCGACGCGGGCGGCGGAGATCCTCGAGCGCGCCGGGACGATCGCCCGTGAGGCGGGCGTTCCGTACGAGCAGGAGGTCGACCCGGGGAGCCCTCCCGCGCGTGTGATCCTGGATTGGAGCACTCGGTATGAGCTGCTCGCGCTCGGAGCGCCCGCGAGCTCGTGGCCGGCGAGGCTGCTGAGCGTCGGCGTCGGCGACAAGGCGATCGGCGGGTTCAGCAACGCGCTGCTCGTCGCCCGCCCGCTGGCGGACGACCGGCGCCTCGGCGACCGCATCATCGTCGCCAGCGACGGTCTGGACAGCTCGGACGGGCTCATCGATCTCGCGGGTCGGCTCGCCCGTGTCCAAGGCTCCGATGTGACGCTGGTTCACGGACTCGGGCGCGAACCCGTCAAACGGGGCCGCCCCAGCGAGCAGGAGGCCACCCTCCAGAGGCAGGAGCAGACGCTCGCGCGTGCCTGCTCGCCGGGAAGGAGCGAGCTGCTGGTCAAGACGGGCCGCGCCGCGTCTGCGATCGTCTCCGCCGCCGCCGCTACCGGTGCCTCGCTGGTGGTGATGGGTAGCCGCAGGCTCGACGGCCTACGCGCGCTGGGAAGCGTGAGCAGGCGGGTCGCGCACCAGGCACCGTGCTCGGTGCTGCTCGTGCCACCCGGGGCGCTGGGCGACTGGGCATAGATTCGCGCGTCCGCGCGCGGGGACGCGCGCGCTGGCTGCACTCGAGTCGACCGGCCTCCCGGTCGCGTGCGGCCTCCCGGTCGCGAGCCTGCGTGTCGGTCGCGAGTCGGGCTCGCCGTGTTGGGTACCGTTGGCGCCCCTTGCTGTTCGCGCCCGCCGACCTGACCGAGGAGGAGCTCGAGCTCCAGCGCGAGGTACGCGAGTTCCTGGCCGAGGAGCTGCCGCGGGGTACGTTCACGCCCGGGCTGGGGATGGGCGCGCCGCGCGACCGTGCCTTCTCGGCCAAGCTGGCGCGGCGCGGGTGGCTCGGGATGGCCCTGCCGGCCCGCTACGGTGGCCACGACCGCGGCGCCGTCGACCGTTTCGTGGTGACCGAGGAGCTGCTGCGCTGGGGCGCGCCGGTGGGGCACCACTGGGTCGCCGATCGTCAGACCGGCCCGATCATCAGCCGCTTCGGCAGCGAGGAGCAGAAGCAGCGCTTTCTGCCGGGGATCTGCCACGGGGAGCTGTCGTTCGCGATTGGCATGAGCGAGCCCGAGGCCGGCAGCGACCTGGCGGCGGTGCGCACGCGGGCGACCCGGGTCGACGGCGGCTGGACGGTGAACGGGACCAAGGTCTGGACGAGCGGCGCGCACGAGGCCGACTGGTTCGTGGTGCTGTGCAGGACGGGAGAGTCACCGGACGACCGTCATGCGGGCCTCAGCCAGCTGATCGTGGATCTGCGCTCGGACGGCCTCACGATCACGCCGATCCCGTTCCTGTCCGGGCATCGCGACTTCAACGAGGTCGCGCTCGAGAACGTGTTCGTGCCAGACGAGCTCGTGCTCGGCGCGATCGGCGGCGGCTGGGCGCAGAACACCTCGGAGCTCGCGTACGAGCGCGGCGGTCCGGAGCGGTGGCTGTCGACGTACCTGCTCCTGGAGGAGCTGGTGCGTTCCCGCGCGGAGGTGCTCGACGCCGAGCGTGGGCGCCTGGCGCTGGGCGACGCCGTGGCGCGACTGTGGGCGATGCGGCGGCTGTCGCTGTCGGTGGCGCGGATGATCGACAGCGGCGAGGCGCCAGCCGTCCAGTCCGCGCTGGTCAAGGAGATGGCGACGCGCTTCGAGCAGGACCTGATCGCGCGCGTGCAGGAGCTCGTCGCGCTCGAGCCGATGCGCGACGGGGACTCGCCGTTCGAGCGGCTGCTGTTCGAGGCCGTCCTCAGCGGCCCGTCGTTCACGGTCCGTGGCGGGACCAACGAGATCCTGCGGTCGGTCGCCTCGAAGGGGCTGGGCTCGCTGTGAGCGACTGGCTGCTGCTCGACGGCGCCCGGCGGCTGCTGGCCGACGCCTGCACCCACGAGGTCGTCCAGGCCGCCGAGACGGATGGTTGGTCATCGGTGGTGTGGGATGCCGTCGCGGCCGCGGGCTACGTGTCGCTGGCTGATCTGGAGCCGGCCGACGCGTTGGGGGTGCTCACGGTCGCCGGCGAACACGCCGCCCCTGTGCCGCTCGCGGAGGCGGCGCTGGCGGGGTGGCTGCTGGGGGAGCCCGTCCCGACGCCGGTCGGCGTCGCACCCGCGAGCGAGCTGCGGCTCGAGCACGGCCGCCTCAGCGGGAGGGCGCTACGCGTTCCCTGGGGCCGCGCCGTCGAGCAGGTCGTCGCGGTCGTGGACCGGACGGCCTTCCTGGTCCCGGTCGCGTCCGCGGTGCGCGTGGAGGCCCACACGAACCTCGCCGGGGAGCCCCGCGACACGCTGGTCTTCGAGCGCGCCGTGCCCCTGCAGGAGCGGGCGGCCGCCTGCGACCTGCTCGAGCGGGGTGCGCTCACCCGCGTGGCGCTGATCACCGGTGCGCTCAGCGCGATGGCCCGTCTGACCGTCTCCTACGCGAGCGAGCGCCGCCAGTTCGGCCGCCCGATCGCCTCCTTCCAGGCCGTCCAGGAGCACCTCGTCCGGGTCGCCCAGGAGGCGTCGCTCGTGGCCGCGGCGGCCGACGGCGCGGCGCGCTCCCCGGGCACCTTCGAGATCGCCGCCGCCAAGGCGCTCGCCTCGCACGCGGCCGTGAGCGCGACGCGCGCCGCCCACCAGGTGCACGGCGCGATGGGGATGACCCAGGAGTACCGGCTGCACCACTTCACCCGCCGGCTGTGGGCGTGGCGCAACGAGTACGGCGACGAGCAGCACTGGACCGCGCGCCTCGGCGGCGCCCTCGCCGCGGTCGGCGCCGACCGTCTCTATCCCGCCATCACGGGCGGGTCGGCGGTGATCTAGGTGCCCGTTCTGCACCGCCCCGGCGCGCGCATCCACTACGACGTCCACGGCGAGCCGACCGGCCGAGCTCCGCTGCTGCTGAGCCACGGGTTCTCGGCCAGCGGGCGCATGTGGGGGCCCAACGTCGGTGCGCTGTGCGCCGAGCGCCAGGTCCTGACCTGGGACATGCGCGGCCACTCGCACAGCGACTCCCCGGCGGACCCGTCGCAGTACGGCGTGGAGCAGAGCGTGGGGGACATGGGCGCGCTGCTCGACGTGCTCGCCGCGCCGCAGGCCGCGCTCTGCGGAATGTCACTCGGTGGCTACCTGTCGCTCGCTTTCCACGCCCGCCATCCCGAGCGGGTGGCCGCGCTGATCCTCGTCGACACCGGTCCCGGCTTCCGGCGCGAGCACCCGCGCGAACAGTGGAATTCGTTCGCCGAGGGCAGGGCGGTGGCGCTCGAGCGAGACGGCCTTGCCGCGCTGTCGAGCAGCCCGGAGGTCGGCGAGCATCGCGATGCCCGAGGGCTCGCGCACACGGCTCGCCTGGTGATGGCGCAGCGCGATGCGAGCGTGATCGACTCACTGCAGAGGATCTCGGTTCCCACGCTCGTTGTCGTGGGTGCGCTCGACAAGAACTTCCTCTCCGCCGCCGACTACATGGCCGCCAAGATCCCCGGTGCCCGCAAGGTCGTGCTCGAGGGGGCCGGCCACGCCGCCAACATCGACGCCGCCGAGGCGTTCAACTCGGCCGCCCGCGAGTTCCTGCAAAGCGTCTGACGGGCGGGGCTCGTCGCCACGAGTTGCGTGAGGGGCGTGTCGCGCTCGACACCGACGACGGCCTGGGCGCCACACCGCGCCCGGATGCGAGCGAAGCTATCGCAGCCGCGCATAGCCTTTGCACCTGCGCCTGGGCGCACGGAGCACCGGCCGGCCCACCCATAGGAGGTCCCATGATCAAGCTCGTCTTCACCCTGCGCCGCCGCGAGGGAATGTCCCGCGAGGAGTTCCAGCGCTACTGGCGCGAGCAGCACGCGCCGCTCGTGGAGCGCCTCGCCGACGACCTTCGCATCCGTCGCTACGTCCAGACCCACGCCTCCGACACCAACCTCGACGAGGCGCTCGCGGGCTCGCGCGGGAGCGAGCCGCGCTTCTACGACGGCGTCGCCGAGCTGTGGTGGGACAGCCTCGAGGATCTACGCGCTGTCACCGTCAGCGAGGCGGGGCTCGCGGCCGGTCAGGCGTTGCTCGAAGACGAGCAGCGCTTCATCGACCTGCCCCGTTCCCCCGTGTGGCTCGGCGAGGAGAACGTGGTGATCGACCGCTGACGACCACCCGGGCCAGGGCGAGACCGGCGGCGAGCTGGCGGACGAACGGGTTCCACGGCTCCACGGGGCCGCGCCGGGTGGGCCCTCCGCCGTCGACCGTGATGCCCCAGGACACCCACGTGCCGGTCGCGTACTGGATCGGCCGGTGCGGTTCCGGGCTCGGGGGCGTCTTGTAGCGCGCATGGACGAACCGATCGCGGCAGGCGGGCGGGCGCGCCTCACGCGGCCCTGTGCGAGGTGATCGCATCGGGGCGCAGGCCCGCGAGCATCGCGTCGATCGCGAGCTCCCAGCGCCGGTTCACCGACGCCCGGGTCGTGCCCAGCCGCCGCGAGATCTCCGCCTCCGCCAGGCCTTGGATCAGCGCGACGAGACCGTGGGCGATGTCGGTTGCGTCGCCCTCGAGCTCACCGGCGTCGATGCACCGCTGCACGCGGCCGACGATCAGCGTCCTGACCGAGGCGCCCGCCTGCATCTCGGCCGGCCCCGGGTCGAAGTCGCCGAACGGCCGCGAGAACATCACCCTCGCCAGCTGCGGCCTTTCGTTTATGAAGGCGCGGTAGGCGACGCCGAGCGCCCGCAGGTCGGCCACCGGGTCGTCCGTCTCGGGCGTGGCCGCCAGCTCCACGCGCAGGGCCCGGAAGCCCTCGAAGAACACCTCCCGCACGAGCCCCGCCTTGTCCCCGAACAGCTCGTACACCGCCGGCGTCGAGGTCTCGGCTGCGTCCGCGACGGTCCGCGTC
>Ga0335081_10003276_pt1 | contig 25452 bp, 22 predicted proteins | sample Lox_Sample_35_FD_206713 | JGI IMG/M metagenome (GOLD analysis project Ga0335081, IMG submission 206713) | Soil microbial communities from Loxahatchee National Wildlife Refuge, Florida, United States - Lox_Sample_3.5 | ecosystem: Environmental > Terrestrial > Soil > Wetlands | place: USA...
CTTTGGAGGACGTTCAGCCGTATGCGAATGGCAGCAAGGTTATGCTTCAATTTGGGAACTTCACCAGCGGCTCCTTTGCGAACGTGAAGGCCGAGATTGATTGGGGTTCGGTAGACGAGAAGGGCAATCCCAGTTCTACGACCCAAAAGACCAAAGACATAGAGTTGGTCAAATCGCTTGGACCGGGTGCATGGACGAGCGAGGAGATGATTCTGGAAAACGTTCCTCCTGCTGCATTAGGCTTTGTTCGCATCCACGACCTGACGACTGATCATATTGCGCTGCGCCGTGCGCGATGACGCTTCGCAAGTGGCGGGACTGCGCTAACAAACTGCTTAGAGGTGACCCGCTCCGGATTTCTGGCCCAAGGATAAATAGAGTTTTCGGCGATCATGGTCCTGCGAAGCTTGTCTTATGCGCCTGTAACCCACTCCAAAGTGTTAGTAGCGAACTCTTACTATGAGCGATTTGAAAAAGCGCTTCGCTCCGATAGCGGCTATCTTCGGGCAAGCACGGAACCGGGTCAGGGGCGGCGGCAGCCGACTCGAGCTCATCCCATAAGTCGATTTGTATCAGGGCACGGCTTCAGCCGTGCCGAAAAGCCGCCGATAAATACTGGGCTTCAGCCCCTGAGGTACCTCGATTTCGCCGGCTGCAGTATTTATGAGATGGGTCCTAGTGTGATGGCCCAACGTTGAGATCGGTCATTCCGCGCAGCAGTTCCCGCTGATCTTCGGTGAAGTTGTTGCGGAACTCGTCGGAATTCAGCAACTCGTTCCGGGCCGAGGGTGGCATGCCGCGCAGCCGGCGATAGGCCTGCGACACCCTGCTCCTCTGGTCTTCGGGCAGGCTGCGGTACCGGTCAAAGAGATTGCGCGCCGCCTGCTGCTGCTGCGGCGTCATGTGCTCGAAGGTCTCCATCCGGTTCAGGATCTGGGCCTTCCTTTCCGGAGACTGGCTGTTGAAGTTGCGCAGGCGGTCGAGCAGATGGTTCTGCCTTTCCGGAGGCAGGCTCTGGAAGCCGGGATCGCGCCGCAGCTGCTGCTCCTGCTGCTTCGGCGGCAGCGTCATGTATTTGCGCAGCCAGTCGCCACGATGCGGCCCCGGACCCTTCGGCTGGAAGACGTATCCACCGCCGGGATTGGGCGCAGCGGGGGTTGCATTGCGCGCAGGTGCGGCCGGCGGCGGCCCGCTTTGCCGCGGCGGCGGAGCTAGCGCGGGCCCATGACGCTGCCACGCCGGCAGCCCGAACAGTGGAATGCTGCTGCACACCAGCAACAGCGTCAGCGGCATGGAACCTTGCAGGCGCACAAACTTCCCATCACTCCGTCGCCGACTGTGCGTCCAGAGCATCGAAGTCGGAGAACAGATCGGCATTCTTGTCCAGATACTGCAGATCGCCGACCGCGGTTCCCGGCGCGCTGACGCGGACGACGTTCTCATTGTTGGCGAGCGTGTTCTGGTCGTGGCTGAAGCGATCCATCTCCAGCAGGCCGACGCCAAGGGCGACCAGGACCGCGGCGGCTGCCGCCAGCGCCGGACGCCGCAGCCACAGCAGCCACCCGCGCGGCGCTACGGCAGCATCTTCGCGCAGCCGCGCCTTCAGACGCTGGCCGAAATATGGCGAGGGCTCGGGCGCCTGCCATTCGTCCAGCAGCTTCATCGTCTGCTGCCACGATGTCATCTCGCCGGCGCACGCCGGGCAGTTGCGCAGATGCTCCCGGGCCTCCGCTGAAACTGCCTGCGGCCCGCTCAGCACCGCTTCCATGAATTCCTGACGAAGTTGTTCGCACTTCATGACTGCACCATCTCTGCTTCTGGCCTATAAAAACTGTTTCAACGTCTCGCGCAGCGTCTCATACGCCCGGAACAGCAGCGACTTGGTTGCCGACTCGCTCAGCTTCAGCACCGCCGCAATCTGCCGGTAATCCATGTTCTGGTACTTGTGCATCAGCACCGCCAGGCGTTGCCGCTCGGGCAGCGCTTCCACCTGCCGCCGGATGGCGGCCAGCCGCTCGCGGCGCAGGATCTTCTGCTCCGCATTCAGCCCGCTGTCGGCCACATCCACGGTCATCCCGGTCTCGGCATCGGGCTCGTCGATGTTGACCACGTTCTCCGGACGTTCGTGCCGGGTGTCGCGCGCGTGGTTCACCGCCAGATTGGTCGCAATACGATACAACCAGGTGGTAAACTTGGCGCTCGCCGCATAGCTTTGCCGCGAGCGATAAACGCGCAGAAACACCTCCTGCGCCAGCTCCTCCGCCACCGCCTGGTTGTGGGTCATGCGATACATGAAGCTGATCATCGGGCGGCGGTACTTCTCCACCAGATAATCGAAAGCGGTGTCGTCGCCGGAGGCCACGCGCAGCATGACCTCGGCATCGTTCAGCATCTCTAAAACGACAGGTTCAGCCAATTCGCCCTGCATTGCGGCCGGCGGCGCTGACGTCGCCTGAACGGCACCTCCGGCCAGCACGACCCGATCTAACGCGATGCTGCCCACATCCGGTGTAACCCCAGGCATGCCAGAAAGTTGCGCGGGTGTCACCCAACTGCTGCGCCGGTCCGCATGGCTAGGGCCCCGGCGAACCGCCGGAGCTTCCCGAATCTGCGGAATTGGGCTTTCGCTCTTCGCCCGTCATCCGACCAACCCGAACCGGTTCTGACCGCAGGCCTCGCCCGTGCCGTGCGTGGAGCTTTGGCCCTACTGCATCGCAGTCCTACACAGTATTATGCATGACAGGAGGGCCGCCGGAGGCACTTGATGCGAAAAGCCGTAATCGGCTACAGCCTGCTCGCTTTGCTGTTGCTCGGCATCGCAGGCACAGCTTCGGGCACTCTCCCTGCTGCCGCGCAGCAGGAGCAGGGTACGGGCCCGGCGACGCCCGATTCCGCCCCGCAGAATCCTCCGGCGGACCAGAAGCTGAGCCTCAGCGATCAGGTGATCCGCAACGTACTTGAGCCGTTGCGCACCGGCATGGAAACGCAGAACATCCAGCTGGTTCTGTCGGTTTTCGACCGCAAGCAGCTGGGCAGCTATTCCGACCTGCAGGCTCAGCTGAATGCCTTCTTCGGGTATTACGACCAAATCAACTTCCGTTACCAGATCCTGCAGGCTACGGCCGACCGCGATCGCGGGTCCGTCACCGCGGAGCTGGAGATGGACGCGCTCCCCTATGAGCCCACCCGGGTGCCGTCGCGGCGCAGCGTGCAGATGCGCTTTCAGATCAGGCTTGCGCCGAAAGGCTGGAAGGTGGTGGGATTCAGCCCCGCGGATTTCTTCAGCATCGGATTCAGTGGCTCCCCCGGATACAAAGCCCGATGACCTGGAAAGGCAGCACCGTCAGACGGCGGCCTTTCCGCGAAAAAGGGTGTGACCTGGCAATGAGGCACCGCGCAACCCAGTCGCAGTGAAGCCCTGCCGCTCATCCACACATAAGTGGCATGGCACGTAAACGCCGTTGACGCGCGAAGCGGATCGGCCTCTAATTTTTTCACCTCCCAAATCTCGAAATTTCGTGGCAGAGACACCTGAGCGCTATGGCCCGGGAGAGGGACACTCCCCTTACGGGCGATAGCTCGCAGCAGCCGATGGTCACAATCGCGCCACCCGTGTCCCTGCTGATTTGTCAAGGTTGGTGGGCAAGAAAGGAGCCATCCAGATGGCAAACGAAATCTCTCAGGGTGAAAGACTCACAGAACTACGCCAAACCGGAGAAGCGATCGGAAAGCTCGCCAAAGACGAAGCGGCGTTTACCCGCACGGTGGAAGCTTTTCGGGCGCGCGATGCCGAAAAATTCCAGTCGGAGCTGTCCAGGCTCGGACTGTTGCCCTTCTGCATTCTGATCTGCAGATGGCTGTGCAGCAAGCATTGTGTTTTCCTCTGTCGCAGGCTATGCCGGGAAGGTCAGGGCGAGGTTTCGATCGCCGAAATGCGCGAGTTCGCGCTGATCACCCAGCAGCTCGCATCCAACGAAGCGCTGCTCAAGCGCTTTCTGGAAGCGGTGGACCGCGAAGATGCCGACGGCTTCAACAAGCTGCTGGCCGAGATGAAGTGGCAGCGCTTCTGTCATCAGCTCTGTCATTATCTGTGCCAGGTACGCTGCCGATACGTCTGCAAGCTGCTGTGCCCTCCGCGTCCGGTCATTACGGAAGTCGGCCTGATTCCCACCTCGCAGATTGATGCCACCGGTCGTGCCGCGGGCCCTAGCTTCCCTCCTGGACCAACCAGCCCGGACAACAAACCGGCGGGCGTGGGTGACCACCCGTTCGGCGGTCTGGCGAATATCCAGGGGGTATTCAATATCGCCAGTCCGTTCCAGTACAAGGTCGAATGGGCGACTGCGCCAGCCGGACCGTGGACGCCGATTCTGACAGCAATTTACGATTTCGACTGCAGCGTCTGGCCGTTCACCTACTACTACCGCTCTCCGGATCCACAAGGGTGGTACAACGTCGCCGACATGGGCTGCCTGGGCAAGCAGTACCTAACCGATTGGCAGACACCCAACGACCGCGACAAACTCTATTACCTGAAGCTGACGGTGCGGAACTCCGCACTGGCGGAGTTCGAGAGCATGGTGGTGCCGGCGCGGGTGGATAATGGCAGTCCCCAGCCCCAGCCTCCAGTCATTGAGCTTGAGCTGCAGCTTCCCAATGGCACCCGGCGGAAACTGGGTTGCTGCGAGAAAGTGGAACAGGGAGACGGCAATCTCGTCGTCATCAAGCTGCAGGCCTGGGACGAGAATTTCAGCCACATTGACGTCGAACTGATCGGCGGCTGCAATGCCAGCTACCCGATTGTCGACAAGGGCGGAACTCCTCTCTCCAAAACCTACAACGGGAATGTCGCCGATACCGGCTATCCCACCCTGACCGAGTTCCTGTGGGATCCGTGGAAGGACAAGGTCAGTCCCTGCTGCTACGTGATCGACGTCCGGATTTACGATCGCGTGATTGCCAACAACACATGGTCAGGTGGCCACGCCGCCGAGGGATGGCGCTCGATTACGATTGCGTGATTCTCCTGTGATCACGTTCAGGGGAGGGACATGTGCCCTCCCCGTTTGTTTTCCTGCGCGCTCCGGCAGGTTGCCCGGCAGCGCATGAGCCCGGTTTGTGGGAGACTGTTACCAGTAGCTCTCCACGGCGTCCTCATGAAGCGCGATTATCCTGAACACCCCATCATCGGGGTCGGGGCGGTCATTATCAGCGGCGGCCGCGTCCTGCTGGTGCGCCGCAACACCGAGCCGCTCCGCGGCGAATGGTCGGTCCCCGGAGGCATGCTGGAGCTGGGCGAAACCCTGCGCGATGGCCTGCGGCGCGAGGTACTGGAGGAGACCGGTATTGAGGTTCAGCCCGGGGAGGTGCTGGACGTATTCGACAGCATCTTTACCGACACACTCGGACGCACGCAGTATCACTATGTGCTCATCGATTATCTCTGCCGCCCGGTTGCTGGTGAGGCGCGTGCCGGCAGTGATGTCAGCGATGTCCGCTGGGTCGGGGCTGAGGCCCTGCCCGCCATCGGCCTGCGTGACTCCCTCGAACAGGTCGTGCGCAAAGGGCTGCTGAGGGCCACTAAAATGGGTTGACTAAGCCCGCCTTTACAGCCACTATTTTGCTAGGGAATAACCATGAAAGTGACTATCATTCGATTGCTCTCATTACTCACCGTGCTGGTGACTGCCACGCCGGCAATATTGCAGGCACAGGCGCCGGCGCAAACGCCCACGTCGCGGGCGCCCCAGGCTCCCGTCAATCAGCGACCCAGGATCCAGAATCCTGGCAACTCCGGCGCAGTGAAACCGCCCGACATGGTCTGCTTCGGTTACTGGCCAAATTGGAGTGTGGAGTTCGTGAACGGCGAAGCACGCTATGTGGGCGTCAATGAGCCCGACCAGTACTTCGACGGCGAATTCTATTGGGTTCCCGAGGACCAGACCTGGCAGTGGCATCAGGAAAGCGCCGCTAACTCCCGGAAGCCGGGCTACGGCCTGACCGCCAATATCCAGAAAGCCGCGTGCAATGATCCGGTACGCAAGAGCAGCTTTCCGTACTCGGCGCAGGTGTACCTGCCGCAAGGTGATATGGTCAGCGGTTGCTGCCGCAAACTGACGCCCGGCGAAGCCCCGGTAGGCAGGCATGGGGCGCCGGCCGGCGTGACCGGTACCGCGCCTGCACTGGCGAAGCCGGCACAGCCCGGGACCCCGCAGGGGCACTAGAGTCTCAGCCGCTCCCTCAGGCAGGCGCTGTTCGCGCGCGAGCATGATCACCTCATGCTCGCGGTAGGTGGTGCGCTGGACCTCACGGTAGCCGAACTTCTCGGCCAAGCGGATCGACGCCAGATTCTCCGGATGTATGAGACATACTGTCCGGACCGATCCGAAGTGCACGTCTCCCCACGCGATTGCCGCCCGCACCGCCTCGGTAGCGTAGCCCTTGCCATGCGCGCGGGAAGCCAGAATCCAGCCGATCTCCGGCACGCCCTCGATCGAAGGCTGAATGTCGCGCTTCAGATCGGCGAATCCCAGCTCACCGATGAACTCGCCCGAGGCTTTCTCTTCAAGCGCCCAGTAGCCGAAGCCCAGCAGCGCCCAGTGTCCAACAGAACGTAGCAGCCGGGTCCACACCTCCTCGCGCGTCAGAGCTGTGCCGCTGGTATGGCGTACGACCTCAGGATCGCCCCACATCGCGGCACAGGAGGGAAAATCCTCAATCCTGTGGCCACGCAACCGCAGACGCCCGGTTTCCAGCGTGGGCACTGCGACTGCCGCTCGGCCTGCTTCAGGCATGCTCCACTTCAATTCTCACAGGAAAAAGAAAAAGACCCGCAGCGCCCTGCGCCAGCGGGTCTTCTCCGGTAAGCTGTTGGAATTGGCCTGAGGCTGTCCACTCTACCGGCCAACAGGCACCGCGTTTGCGCTTGCCTGGGTGGTCGGCGTGGCCCCAGCGGCAGACACCAAACCAGCTGTCTTGCGAGGAATTAGAGCGGAAGCCCTAAGCCTCAGCCACCTCACTTGGGATACTACTATGACTGTCAGATATCATATTTTTGGATCACCCTCCTTTCCAGTGTACTGGCAACTTAACATCCTCACGCGCCGCCGTCAAATTCAGAGTTGTTGAACAGCGAGGTTCGCCCCCACCAGAGCGGTATCGTCGCAAGCGGCCAGTCCGCACCGCGGCTCCGCTTTTGCTAGAATGCATGTTTTCGGAGCAGACGGGCGCCCGGGCTCGAGGCCTCCGAACGTCGACGGAATGGAGCATGGCGATGATGCGTAAGGACTTTCTTTCTTCCCTGGATGAACTGGTGGAGCTGCCGCCGGGCACCCTCCAGGGACCGGAGAAACTGGACAAACTGGAGCAGTGGAACTCGATGGCCGTCATCGGATTCATCGCTCTGGTGGACACCCACAATGGTATGAAGCTGTCTCCGCGTGATATTGCCAACTGCTCCACCGTCTCCGACCTGTTGAGTCTGGCCAGGGTAGATGCTCCGGCAAGCTGATGACGACTCTGCTACCCGCTCCACCGTGCCGGCAACGCCCTGTAGCTTCGTACATCCCGCTTCCGGCTTGACCTTGGGATTCTCGAAAGGTCCACGTGCAGGCTTCCATTGCCGCCATTGAATATTTCCTTCCCGAGAGAACGGTCTCGATGGCGGACCTTGCGGCCGAGTTCCCCGACTGGGGCGTCGGGAAAGTGGAAGCCATGACGGGGATCACTGAACGGCACGTGGCCGCTCCCGGCGAGTGCTCCTCGGATCTTGCCGTAGCCGCCGCCCAGAAACTATTCCGCACTGGAGCTTGCCGGCCTGAGGACATCGATTTCATTCTGCTGTGCACCCAGAGTCCGGACTATTGCCTGCCCACAACCGCCTGCCTCGTGCAGGACCGGCTTGGCATACCGACCGCAACCGGCGCTCTGGACTTCAATCTTGGCAGTTCCGGCTATGTTTACGGATTGGGCCTGGCCCAGGGCCTGATCTCGTCCGGCCAGGCCTCGCGCATCCTGTTCCTGACCGCCGAAACCTACAGCAAATTTCTTCACCCGCGCGACCGCAGCGTGCAGACGGTGTTCGGTGACGCCGCCGCCGCCACTCTGCTGATTGCGACCGACACGCCCTCGGCTTCTATCGGGCCGTTTGTCTACGGTACCAACGGGCGCGGTGGGCCGAACCTCATTGTGCCGGCGGGTGGCCTGCGTCGTCCCCATTCCCCCGAAGCGGCCGTAGCCGTGCAGGATGCGCATGGAAATGTTCGCAGTCAGGAAAATCTCTTCATGGATGGAGCGGAGATCTTCAACTTCACCCTTGCGGCGGCGCCGCAGAGCGTGGAATGTCTGCTGCGCAAGTCAGGACTCAGGCTGGAGGACATCGACCTTTTCGTCTTCCATCAGGCAAACCGCTATATTCTGGAACACCTGCGCCGGCGAATGAAGATCCCAGCGGACAAGTTTCAGATCACCTTGAACCATTGCGGTAATACCTGCTCTTCCAGTATTCCCATAGCCCTGAAGCACGCCTCGTTGGAAGGCAGGCTGCGGGAAGGGACTCTGGCCATGCTCGTAGGATTTGGTCCTGGATATTCCTGGGGAGCTACGTTATTGCGCTGGTCCACGCCACAGATACCGCCCGGACAAACCGCAGGTCAGGGCTAGAAACCAGCTCATGGTCTTCTCCTCTCCCGCATTCCTGTTCCTGTTTCTCACCAGCTTCTTCTTCCTCTATTTTGCATCTCCGGTCCGCTGGCGCAACTGGTTTGCACTGCTGGGAAGCGTGGTGTTCTATCTTGCGGGAGCGGGGCCGTTGATCGCCATACTGGCAGCCCTGATCCTGTTCAATTATCTATGGGCAAGACTTGTGGTCCGGGTCCACGCCGCCCATCCTGATAACCGGCGGCTGCACAGGAACCTGCTGGCCATAGGAGTGATCGTCGATCTGGCGCCCCTGGTCTTCTTCAAGTACCTGTCATTCCTGACGCGGGTTGTCGAGGACGTACTGGGTCTGCATCACCTGCCCTGGATCGCCGGCAGACACATCATCCTGCCGCTGGGCATCTCGTTTTATACCTTCCACTGTATCTCCTATATCGTTGATGTGCATTTCCGCAAAGTCCACGCGGAAACCGGTCTGGGAAAATTCGCACTGTATATTTTTCTTTTTCCTCACCTTATTGCGGGACCCATTGTCCGCTACTCCGAGATAAGGACCTATCTGGCGCCGGAAAAGAGAAGAGCGGTCAGGTACGAGGTCTTCTGGGGACTGGTTCTGTTCATCATAGGTCTGGCGAAGAAAGTCCTCGTGGCGGACCCGATGGGGACCATTGTTGACAAGGTATACGGGAATCCGGCCCAGGTAAGCACCTTCTCCGCATGGTTTGCGGCGCTGTGTTACTCGTTCCAGATTTACTTCGACTTCTCCGGCTATACCGATATGGCCATAGGTCTGGCGCGCATGATGGGTTTCAAGTTCCCTCATAATTTCAACCGTCCCTATGCTTCCACGAGCATTACCGAGTTCTGGCAGCGCTGGCACATGACGCTCACCAACTGGTTTCGCGACTATCTTTATTACAGCCTTAATTTTCACTGGTCGTGGAGAGGAAGGAATCTTTTCAGGTTAGCCACCTACCGCAACCTCGTCATTGTTTTCGTACTTTGTGGCTTGTGGCATGGTGCGGCCTATACGTTTCTGATCTGGGGTCTGGGACACGGACTTCTTCTGGCGCTGGAACGGGCGCGGCTGATAAATCTGCGCCGGCTCCGGCTCGGAGTGCTGCCTGCTTTTGCGCTGGTAACGCTGCTTTGGGTTCCATTCCGCTCAAAGGACGTGGCCCAGATGAAGACCATGCTGCAAGCCATGTTTCCGCTGGGTTCGACGGCAGTCCACTGGTCAGGAGCAAACCTGGCGCTGCTCGACTTCAAAACGCTGGCTCTGCTGGCTACCGCATGCCTGGTCTGCCTCTCAGGCGACAGGGTCTTCCAGACCGTCAAACGGCAAGGCTACCGGCACCGCTTTGCCGTCGCCCTGTACTGTATTACGTTATATCTCTGGGCCTGTATCTCAGTCGTTGAGTATGGCTTTAACCCATTTATCTATTTCACTTTTTGAAGCTCTTACGCCGGCAGGACTCGCGGCCGCGGCGTGAGACGGGGATCATACGCATGACGAAACCTATGGCGGCAACCCTGGCTCCGGCGACCGGACGCCAACGCGCCAGGACCAGGGGTCTGCCCATCTTTGCCGTAATCGTCTTCGCCATCAGCATTCTGCCGCCCGTCTTCATGCTTCTTCCCCAATCGTACGACGCCGAGCCTGTCCAGGAGCTCCGGCCGCTGGCGCCTGCTCCTGGGCACTGGCAGGGGTCGTGGCTGAACGCCGACGGCAATTTCCAGCTCGCGCAGAAGTGGTTCAATGACCATGTTGGCCTGCGGAACTTCATGATTCGCGCCAAAAACGAAGTCGATTACCGGCTGTTCCGCACCTCCAGCCGGGTGTACTTCGGCCATCATGGGATGATCTTCAGCCGAAGCATTGCAGATCTTGAGATTCCAGGCTCGGAGCGTGCCCTGGGCGCTCCGGGTGAAGTTGAAGCTATCCATCAGGGCATTCTCAGGTTCACGGAACAACTACAGAGCGAAGGAATTACGCCCATCTATCTTTTCCCGTACATGAAGCAATACTTCTATGGGAACAATCTGCCGGCCATTGCGCCGAAACTCGGGTTCCCGACATATTTTCAGCAACTCAATCAGGAACTGCAGGCTGATCCACGGCTGCATGTGATGGACACCTACACCCCGGTACTCCCCACCAACAAACCTTATCCCACCTACATGTTGCAGGATTTCCATTGGACTGATGCCGCTGCTTTCACCATCGCCAGGACGATCGTCGGGGAGATCTCAAAGCTGGAAGGCAGGCCTCACAACGTCTGGACGCACCCTCTGGAAACCCTGACGTTGCCGCGTGTGGGCAGCGAGGCGCGCTTTTCGGCACGGCTCTTCATGCCCCCGGCGTCGCAGTCCGGGGAAATAAAGCCGACGTATCGGAAACGTCCCGAGACCCAGTTCAACCCAAAGACCACAGGAATCGAATACGAAACCGACATGCTGGCCGATCCGGCCTTGTTGCCCCCGACCTGCCTGTTCGGCAACAGCTTCTCCGATCAGCTGACGTATGCCGGTTTGCCGGTCTACTTTCAGCAGCTCATCCATCTGAATCGGGAGGGGCCGATTCTGGATGCGCCGCGGGTCTGCAAAGGAAAATGCAAGTATCTGATCGTTCAGATTCTGGACATCCAGCCGTGGCTGTTGGCCTCATTCGCGAACGTGCCGGGTTCGTGAGCCTGGGAGCCTAATGGCCTGCCCTCGACGGTTCCCGTAGGATCAGGCCCCATCAACCAAACCGCGGCCTGGCGACGGCGTGATTCAGTCAGCCGCTTCGATTTCGGCCAGGATTTCCCGGGCGACCTGCGCGGGATCGGGAGCTTCGAGGATTGGTCGCCCCACAACTACATAACTGGCGCCGGCGGCAATGGCCTGGCGAGGCGTTACCACGCGCGCCTGGTCACCGATGGCAGCCCCCGCCGGGCGCACACCCGGGGTGACGATTGCGAACCCTTCGCCCAGTTCGTGTCGCAGCTCGCGGGCCTCCTGCGCAGAGGCGACCAATCCTCCGCAGCCAGCTCCACGGGCGAGCGCTCCAAGGCGCAGCACCTCACTCAGCACCGTCCCCGAGATGCCAATCTCCCCCAGGTCGGAATCCGACAGGCTGGTCAGCACAGTGACCGCCAGGACCAACGGACGGGTTGCGGACTGCGCTGCCGCCTCGGCCGCAGCCCGCAGCATCCGGGAGCCGCCCGAGGCGTGCACCGTGAGCATGCTGACTCCCAGCTCAGCCGCCGATCGCACGGCCGAGCCGACGGTGTTCGGGATGTCGTGGAACTTCAGATCCAGGAAGACCTTATGGCCCGAAGCGACAAGGTCGCGAACCAGCTGCGGCCCTGCTGCTGCGAACAGCTGGTGGCCGATTTTGTAAGTTGTTGCCCCTTGGCCTATCGCGCGGACGAATTGGCCGGCCTGGGTGGCGCCGGGAACGTCAAGCGCCACGATGAGCCGATCTTTGGCAAGCATTCGGCTCCCAGTCTAACCGATAAGCCCGGGTTTTATTGCGGGCCGAGGTTCTCCGCCACTTCAGGCGTCTCGAGAACGTCCAGGCGGACGCGGTCGACGCCGCTCATGCCCAGAATCCTGGCCGCGCCATAGGACAGGTCGATGATCCGGTTACGCAGGACGGGTCCGCGATCGTTGATGCGAACCACGACCGAGCGGTCGGTCTTCAGATCTGTGACCTTGACCCAGGAACCCAGCGGTAGAGTCCGGTGGGCAGCGGTCAACTCATACATGTCGTACGGCTCGCCGCTGGCGGTCTTTCTGTGCTGAAAAAGGCGGCCGTACCACGAGGCCTTCCCGACCTGGTGTTTCGGAGGGGTTGGCTTAGCTTCCCGGGTCTGTCCTGGGGTCCCTTTTTGCGAATCCGGTGTGCTATTACCGGGTGCCGCGCTCAACGCGGCGGCGAAAACCATGGTCGCCGCAATCGAGCTTAGTACTCGTAACATTAAACACCTCTCATCGTTAAGCTGGTCCTCCCCTGACAGGATGAATGTAAGTCTATTCATCGCAAGAAGTAACAGTCAACCTTCCAAAGTGGGGTTCAGCTTTTCCCGCTTGCCATTTCGGGAAGACTGTGCTACGCGCGCTACCCCATGATGGCGGTGTCCATAGCTGCTTCCTGCCAGGTTCTCGGACCGACGATTTCGTGGCGTGTGCTTTTGTTGGATGGCGCCGAAAGGCTACGGGTTGGTAGAAAAATTATCAGCTAAATACAATATATACAGCCACTTACGATGTACTCTCGGAGCGCTCAAGGTGAATGTCGGAGCATGACAGCGGCTTCGGCTTGTCAGCCGGACACGACTCTCAGGTAGCGAGCAACAGGCTGACCGAGAAAGTAGTGCTACTGTGGAGTGGTGCCGTTCTGCGGCTCCTTGGCCGCCGGGGGTTGCTGATCATCCGGCAGCGGCATCAGCAGCCCGCCATTCGAGTTGGCCGGCGTGTTGTTCTGGGGTGCCTGCTGTGCCTGAGGAGGTCGTGGAACGACATGCTGCGGCGTCTGCTCCGGCGACTGCGGCGGACGCGGGACTGTGCGCTGTTGCTCCGGCACACCCTGTTCCCCGGCGCCCGGCGGCTGCTGACTATCCGGCAAGGGCATCAGCAGCCCTCCCCCGCTATTCGCGGGTGCATTGCCGCCCGCTGGTGGCGCTGACGGCTGGGCACTGGGCTGGCCGCTGGGCCGCGCTGCCGGCGCTGCGGGCTGCGAATTGGGCTGTGCAGCCGGCGGTTGCTCATTTTCAGGCAAGGGCTGCAGAAGCTCATTGCCGCTCGGCTCCGGCGTTGGTGGCGGATTCTCAGGTTGCTTTGGCTTGGGCGGTGTCGCCGGCTCCAGCACCGGCTGATTGTTGCGATATCGCAGGACCACCGGCCCGCCCTCGGCGCGGCGCAATGCCGCAGCCTCTTCCGTGGCCTTGTTCACTGCATCATCGCTGTCGCCGGCAACGGCCGCCAGCTTCATGCCTTCAACGTCCTTACGCGTCGCATAGGCCACCCTCATGCTTGACTGGTCGGCCTCTTTCGCCTTGTCGTAATAATAGTCGGCGGTCTCGCGGTCGCCGTCCATCTCGGCGAGATAACCCATGTTGTTCAACGCGAATGCATTCCGCGGGTCCAGCTTGTAGGCCTGCTCGAAGTACTGCCGCGCCAGCCGGTAATCGTTGCGGTTGATGGCGGCGACTCCACGTGTGTTCAGTCGCGCTACTTTTGCCGAGATGCTCTGCTCGTGCTCCATCAGGTCGCGGACTTTATTGGCATTCGCCTCGGCCACCTGGCTGATGGGCTTGCCGCGCCACGATTGCCGCATGGAGACGACAATCGGCGTGTCGGAGTGCTGGCTGGCGGCCTCGGAGTAGAACCTGTAAGCCTGCTCCAGTTCGCCCTCTTTCTCGCGGGTGAAGCCGAGGTTGTTGAGCGTGAACGGGTTCGTAGGATCGAGCTTCAGCGCCTTCTGCAATGCCAGGTCGGCCTCCGGCGCCTGGTCCTTCTGCAACAGCCCGATGGCGTACACGTTAATGCGATTCACCTGCATCCTGTTGTCGGCGGCGTTGCCGGCGATCTGGCCCACGGGTTTTCCAACCGCCGCCCGTTCAGTGGATTTGTACACTATGGCATCGGAGCCCTGCGCCTGCGCCAGGCTGTAATAGCGCTCGGCGCGGTCTGCCTGGCCCTCCAGTTCGGCGATGTAGCCCAGATTGTTCAGGGTAAACGGATCGTTCGGGTCGATGAGGTAGGCCTTATAGAAGGTGGCCTTCGCCCTCTTGTACCGGTGCTTCTGGAGTTCCTTCACCCCCTCCTGGTTCAGCTTCTGCACCGGCGTCGGCTTGGTGCGCTTGGGGATGCTGATGCGCATGTCGCTCGCCGCAGCCGGCAGAACGAGGGCAGCTAAGAGCAATGGGAGAATCGCTAAGCGCCGGGGAACAGACATCGCAACTCCAAAGACGGTGGCTGGTGGTCAGTGGTTAGAAAACCTGTCAATGCTGGATACCGGCCACAGACCACGGGTCACTGCCTTAGATGGCGCTTTTCCCGCTCGCGTTGGCAGCTCTGTTGGGAGTTGAAGCTCGATAACGGGAGTACCTCACTCAATCCTGGCTTCAGGGGTAGACGGGGCTTGGCCTATCTGTAGACGTGTGCCGAAGGAACCGGGCGTTCGCAGGCGCATTTGCATGTCCGCAAGGCAGGCCCTATCCTAGGCGACTCGGAGGTGTGTTCCTGATGACCCTGCGACGTTGCCGTCTCGCGAGCCTTACTGCATTACTGCTCTCCTGGTTCTCACTGGCCGCGGCCCAGGCACCGCAAACCGCCCCGGCGTCCAAATATCCGGATCTCCCAAGCGAAATTCCGGCGAAGTTCACGCAGGTTACCACCACCTTCAACTACGAAAAGCGCGACGTGATGATCCCCATGCGCGACGGTGTGAAGCTGCACGCGGTGATCGTCGTCCCCAAAAGCGCGAAGAACGCGCCTATCCTGCTGACGCTCACGCCGTACAACGCCGAGTCGCAGGTGAGCCACACCTCCAGTCCGGACCTCGCCAGCATCCTTCAGGGCTACGACAACCCGACCGACGTGATCGTCCAGGGCGGCTACATCCGGGTGGTCGAGGACATTCGCGGCAAATTTGGCTCCGAGGGCGACTACCTGATGAACCGCCCGCCGCGCGGCCCGCTCAACCCCACACCGGTTGACGACTCCACCGATATCTACGACAGCATCGACTGGCTGGTGAAGAACGTGCCCGAGAGCAACGGCAGGGTCGGCGTGCTGGGCATTTCTTACGACGGCTGGACCACGCTGATGGCGATGTTCCATCCGCCTCCCGCGCTGAAGGTAGTCGTGCCGATGAACCCCATGGTGGATGGCTGGATGGGCGACGACTGGTTCCACAACGGCGCTTTCCGCGAGCAGATGCTGATCTACTTTCAGTTGCAGGAGGCGGCGCACGCCGGGGGCCCGCGGTGGTGGGATGCCTACGCCGACGATTACGACGCGTGGATGGCCGCAGGCTCGGCCGGCGAAATGGGCCGTCGGCACGGGCTGGAGCAGGTCGGCTTCTGGAACAAGCTGATCGCGCATCCCAGCTACGATCAGTTTTGGCAGGAGCAGGCGGTTGACAGGCTGCTGGCGAAAGAACCGCTGAAAGTCCCGGTGCTGCTGGTGCACAGTTTGTGGGACCAGGAAGACATTTACGGCGCGCCGGCCGTGTATCGCGCGATCAAGCCGAAGGACACGAACAACGACATGGTGTATCTGGTGCTCGGGCCGTGGCACCACGCGCAGGAGATCGCGGAAGGTAGCAGCCTGGGACCGCTCAAATTTCCCGGCGACACGGCGAAGGAATTTCGCGAGCAGGTCCTCGCGCCATTCCTGGCGCAGTATCTGAAGGACGGCTCGCCCAGGGCGAACATCGCCCCGGTGACTGCCTACGAGACGGGCACGAACAAATGGTTGCGGCTGCCGGCGTGGCCCCCAGCATGTCCGAGCGTCACCCCCGCGTTACCGCTCGCGCGACAACCGGTCGCCACCACCGCCCCCCCGCCCGCGTGCAACGTCATGCAAGCGAAGCTTTACCTTCAGCCAGGACTGAAACTCAGCTTCAACGCCCCGTCAGCAGGCAGCGCGGGTTACGAAGAATATGTCTCTGATCCGGCCAAGCCGGTAACATATCTGCCGCGACCGGTGCAGCCCTTCGGCTATGGCGAAGGCGCCACCTGGCCTACCTGGCTGGTGACGGATCAGCGCGGACCAGCGGCGCGGCCGGATGTGCTGTCGTTTGTTTCGGACACTCTGACCGAACCGGTGAAGATTGCGGGCCAGCCAGTGGCGCATCTGGTGGCATCAACGAGTGGCACCGATTCCGATTGGGTAGTGAAGCTGATCGACGTCTATCCGAACGAGGTGGCCGACGACAGGAAGATGGGCGGATATGAGCTGATGGTCTCGGCCGACATCTTCCGCGGGCGTTATCGCGAGAGCTTCGCCAATCCGAAAGCGATCACACCCGACACCCCGCTGGTCTATCAGTTCGCCCTGCCCACGGCGGACCACGTCTTTCTGCCCGGGCACAGGATCATGGTGCAGGTGCAGTCGAGCTGGTTCCCGCTCTACGACCGCAATCCGCAGAGCTATGTGGAGAGCATCTTCTGGGCGAAGCCCGCCGACTTTCACAAGGCGACTCAACGGATTTACCACGCGCCGGGGCAGGAGACCTTCATCGAGCTTCCGCTGATGACGGGAGAGGCACTAGCAGCCCATTGAATTTTTCCCGGCAGCATGGATCGCCCGGTTTACAGTTGAACGTCTCTGGCTGAAGCGTAAGCTGGCTCGCTCCCGATCGGTTGTAGCGTCTGGAAGAACCGGCGCTGAAAGTAAAACGCCACGTTGACCAGCGCGATCATCACCGGCACCTCGACCAGCGGTCCGATGACCGCGGCGAACGCGGCTCCCGAGTTGATGCCGAACACGGAAACGGCCACGGCAATCGCCAGCTCGAAGTTGTTCGAAGCGGCGGTAAATGACAGCGTCGCTGTCCTGGAGTAGTCCGCACCCAGCTTCCGGCCCATGTAGAACGACACCAGAAACATCAGCACGAAATACAGCAGCAGCGGCACGGCAATCCGCAGGACGTCGAGGGGCAGCCGGACGATGTATTCCCCCTTGAGGGAAAACATCACCACGATGGTGAAGAGCAGGGCAATCAGCGTCAGTGGGCCCACACGAGGCACGAAGTTCCGCTCGTACCATTGGCGCCCTTTCACACGGACCAGCGCCACGCGCGTCAGGAACCCGGCGAGAAAGGGGATTCCAAGGTAAATGAATACGCTTTTTGCGATCTCTGCAATCGAGACCCGTACAACCGCCGACTGGAGGCCCAGCTTTGCCGGCAGAACGCTGATAAATACCCATGCATAAAACGAATAGGAAAAAACCTGAAAAAGCGAGTTGAACGCCACCAGCCCGGCCGCATATTCCGTATCGCCGCGGGCCAGTTCATTCCACACGATGACCATGGCGATACATCGCGCCAGCCCGATCATGATCAGCCCCGCCATGTATTCCGGGTAGCCATGCAGGAACACGACCGCCAGAACAAACATCAGAATCGGCCCGACAACCCAGTTCTGAAGAAGTGACAGGCCGAGCACTTTCCAGTTTCGAAAGACCTCCGGCAACTCTTCGTATCGCACTTTGGTGAAGGGCGGATACATCATCAAGATCAGCCCTGCCGCGATCGGGACTGAGGTAGTGCCGAGGCTGAAACGATCGAGAAACGGCACGACCGTCGGCACCATCCATCCCAGAAGTATTCCAAGCAGCATGGCCGCAAAAATCCAGGCGGTGAGGTAGCGATCCAGAAAACTGAGACGCGCAGTGGTCTTCATCTGTTCACGTCCTGTGGCGCCCGCCCAATGTCTTCGAGCTCTCTCTGCAGCGCGAGCCTGTCCAGGCTCGCTAGCGGGAGGCATAGAAATAAGCTGATTCTCCGCTCCAGCATGAAGAAGGCGTCGCGAAATGCGCGTTCCACCTCGGCTTCGCTGCCCCGAACCGCCGCCGGATCGGGAATGCCCCAGTGGGCGGTCATGGGTTGTCCCGGCCATACCGGGCAGACCTCCTGCGCGGCGTTGTCACAAACCGTGAATACGAAGTCGAGCTGCGGCGCGCCGGGCGCGGAAAATTCGTTCCACGTTTTACTGCGAAGGCCCTGTATTGGAACACGCGCCGCTTCGAGCTGGCGGAGCGCTTCGGGCCGCACCGTTCCCGTGGGATGGCTCCCGGCGCTATAGCCGGTAAAGTTCGGACGCCCTTGCACGTTGAGGATCGCCTCGGCCATGATCGATCGTGCCGAATTGCCGGTACACAGGAACAGCACGTTGTAATGCCTTTGCATGCTCATTTTTCCCTGGGCTGCTGCGGCCGATCAGCAGCCCTTCATCGGCTTTACCCCGTGGATGAAGGCGCTCATGAATTTGCCGTCCACCTGCGCCGCAATGGCATCCACGTCGATGCCTTCGGCTGCGAGGATGTTCCGCGCCTCCTCGGTCTTGTAGATCCGCGTTGGTTCAATGTCGATCTGTTCGAAACCTGCGGCAGCCAGCTTGTCGCGATATTCGGTGTCTTCGAGCGCTCCGGCTATGCAGCCCACCCACAGAAGCACGCTTTGCCTGATTTCAGGACTGACCTCGCCGTGCGTCACCACGTCGGACACCGCAAAGCGCCCGCCCGGCTTAAGCACCCGAAATGCCTCGCGCAGGACCTTGTCCTTGTCGGCTGAGAGGTTGATCACGCAATTCGAAATCACCACATCCACTGAGTTGTCCGGCAATGGGATGTTCTCGATTTCGCCCTTCAGGAACTCCACATTTTCCAGCCCGGATTTGCGCCTGTTCTCGTTGGCCAGCGCCAGCATTTCGTCGGTCATATCGAGGCCGTACGCTTTGCCGGTCGGCCCCACGCGGCGTGCCGAGAGCAGCACATCGATGCCGCCGCCCGAGCCGAGATCCAGGACCACCTCGCCGGGGTTGAGTCTCGCCAGCGCAGTCGGATTTCCGCAGCCCAAAGATGCGAGCATCGCCTCTTCGGGGATCTGGCTGATCTGGGAAATGTCGTAGAGGTTCGAAGTGATCGGATCACAGGCGTGCGCCGTTGCCGCAGCAGCCCCGCAACACGAGCTTCCGCCGCTGGTCACCCGCAGCGCGGCCTGTCCATATTTCTCCCTGACTACCTGCTTGACGTCGCTGGCACTCATCTTCTTTCTGTCTCCTATTTGCAAAGCTGGACCACATCGTGCGGTTTCAGCGCCCGGTTGCGCGTGCAGCACTCGGCGTAAAGAAACTGCAATAGCTCCTGAAGCGCTTCGGTATTCGCCGTGTAGCGCAGGAAGGTGCTCTCGCGCCGCACCCGGACGAGGCCTTCACTCTTCAGCTTGTCCAGATGATGGGAAAGGGTGGAAGCCGGAATCTCGAGTTCTTCCTGAATTTCTCCCACGACGAGCCCCTCCGGATGAGCAGACAGCAGCAGTTGCATGATGCGCAGCCTGGCTTCCGTGCCCATGGCCGAGAACATGTCGGCATATCGGGCAACCTGCTCGGCACTCTTCTTTGTCACAACCGCGATCATGATTCGATAATTCCAGAAATATAAAACTCTGTCAAGTCCTCACGCCCTGATCTTTCCGATTTGCACATTGCCGGCCACCACCCGGCATATCACCCCAGGATATTGGAGACGCCGGCTGTCTGAGCCGCAGAATTTCCTCTCTGCCGACGAACGCTCTGCGCCCGGTCTGCATCCAACTCTGACCAGAGGAAGCTCTCATTGACTCGGCAACAGGATCAGGAGCTTATGAAGCGGGGAATCATTCGAAGCCTCTTCGGTGGCGTGCTTTTGGCGCTCATAGTCGCGACTGCATTGCAGGCACAGCAGGATACGTCTGGCGTCCAGCAAAACGCCGGGCAGGCGTCGCAACCTGCGGCGGCTCCTAACGGTCCGGCGGGAGTCGGGTCCAATACGCCGGGGTCCACCACAATCCCTCCCGCGCCGACTGCCTCAACCACCGGCAACACAGGTGCAGCCGCCGCAACTACGAAATCGGGCAATACGGGTGCGGAGGACAATCCCTATGACCCGTACCTGGAGCCGCCTCCCTTGCCCAAGGGCAGCCCGACGCTGATCGGCGGCCTGGCCAGCAGTGTTGATCACGTGCGCAACCACATCACGGTGCAGCCGTTCGGCCGCGGGCAGAAGGTCAAGGTCTTTGTCGACGAGCGCTCGCACATCTACCGCAACGGGGTGGAGACCACTATTCTCGGCGTTCACAAGGGCGATCGTGTCTACGTTGACACCATGCTCGATACCAACAACAAAATCTTTGCCAGGAACGTGCGCGTGCTCACAGAAACCGGACTTGCCGAAGTGCGCGGCCAGGTAATCTCCGTCAACCCGGAGAAAGGCACCATCAGCATGCGCGATCAGCTTTCCGCCCGGCCGGTGAGCTTCGCCGTGAGCGGTGCAACAAAATATAGCTCGTCGAAAGGCTCTGCCACGCCCGGCGATGTGCAGCCGGGCTCGCTGATTGACGTCCAGTTTTCGTCTCGCCCAGGCGACAGGGCTGTCGCCCAGGAGGTCGTCGTCCTGGCCAGGCCGGGAGACAACTATATCTTCTCCGGCGTGGTCACCAATCTCGACATGCGCACCCACTCATTCTTCGTGGACAACAGGAGTGACGATCAGAGCTACGAGGTACACTTCACGCCCGCTGCTGTTTCCGATGTTCATGCGCTGAAGGTTGGCTCCGAGATAACCGCGCGCGCCATCTTTGACGGCAAAAAGTACGAAGCCAGCAATATCCGGATCGAAAATTCCGGTCAGGAGCAAAGCGAGCAGTCAAAAGCGCAATAACGGTTCGCCTCCGGCCAACGCAATTTCAAAGCCTTTCGGCCGCCGGTCACACGTGCAGAAGAAACTCGGGATTGTCGGGCAGCGTGCATTCAAAGTTCATCGGCCTGAACTCGGAATCAAACTTGAAAATGACGTTCTCGGTGCGGCTGGCGACGAAGAAATGACCGGAGTCGGAAATGGCCATTCCGCCACTGTTCTTTACTTTCATGCCCGGGACGGGCAAGAGCGTGAAGTCTCCGGGAGGACTGGGAATCCGGGCGGTCAGCACATGGTTGGCGCCGGTGACATACAAATTACCCTTGTTCACCAGCAGGTGGACCGGAGTTTCCACCTGATTACTCTGTCCCAGGAACTTTCCATTCTTGTCGTAGATCTTGATCCTGCTGGCGGGCTGGTCGGCGACATATAGCGAGCCGCTCACCCACGCTAAACCCCGCACGGAATGTTTCTTCTCGCCATCCTCCGAATATTCGAGGCCGGCAGGAGGGGGAACCGGCGTGCTGGGCGGCTTCAGGCTCACGCTGGAGGCCACGAAGGTTCCGGGAGCGAACTTGCCGTTGGCTGGCAATGCCGGCGCAATCGCCGCCGGGGTTGCGCTCTTGCCTCCAGCCGTCAGAGTCAACCGGGTCACAAGGTTGGTGTCCTGGCTGGACACGTAGCAGCAGTCCGCGTCATCAAACACCACATCGAAGGGATGCAGAATCCCCGGGCAGGTCTCGCGCGAAACAAACTGGCTGACCAGGGCATACTGCACGCCCGATCCCTCGTAGCAGAGCACGCTGTTCTGCTTCCTGTTGGCATTCGCGACATACAGATACCTGCCGTTGAGGCGAATGCTGCGAAGTTCGCTCAGCTCTATCCCTTCGGTATCGTCGAGCACGGAGGACGTGAGCTTCTTGCCGTTCTTGTCGTAGGCATGCACGTTGTTTTTCTTTGTTTCAGCCCCCGGTTTGCCGCCATGAAGCGTAACGAAAAGCATGCTTTTTCCCTCCGGGAACTCCGTTCCGGCGATTTTACCGGATCACCGGCAGATTGGTGGAGACGCCGGCCAGGAATGATGGAGCGCAGGACGGTCGGGAATGCAGGGCTGCAGAGGGCGCGCACCAGTTGCTGCCCGGGGAGGAACGCTTGCGCTGGAGCGGGAACTGCTTGACAGTTTCCGGCTGCGAAGCATAATGTCCGTAACCACAAAACAACTGCACGCCACGACAACGTAACAAGGAGGATCGCATGGCCCCCAGGTCTGTAGCGGTGTTGCCGCCTGCCTGTAATCCTATTTCGCTGCGCTCCAGTTCTGTCATCCTTCGCTTCGTCACCGGGCTGCTGGTTGTGCCGCTGTGGGTTCTTTCAGGCGTGGCCTGCGCACAGGGCGGCAAAAGCGACGCCGGAGACCAGAAGGCGGAGAAAGTCTTCTATTCGGCCAAAGACCGCGAGGCGGCCATGCACGCGGCTGCGCTTTATGTGCCCACTGAGGTCGGAGCGGCCCGCATCATGGAAGGTCCGCCACAGAACCCGAAACTCTTCCAGCTTCACTTCAACGACAAGGTGATCTGTGATTTCAAGACCCCCGGCTCGCAGATGGGCGGGAAGACGGAGAAGTTCGAGTGCCTGATCAAAGAGGTGCAAAGCGCGAATGGGCAGGTGCAGACGAGGACTGACAACATCGACGAGGAGCCGATCAAAGTGAAGTTTGGTGCCGACGACAACGAGGTATACGCCGAGGTCGCCGCCACGCGGCTGATGTGGGCTCTGGGCTACTACGCTGATGCCTGGTACCCGGTCACCGTGGAGTGCCACGGCTGTCCTGAGAACCCCGAGTCGGGCTCCGGGAAGCCGGATACACGGACCTATTTCCCGGCCACCATCGTGCGGAAATATCCCGGGCACAAGATGTACGAGAAAGGCAAGGAAGAGGAGGGATGGAGTTGGGACGAACTCGACAAGTACAACGGACGCCCCACCTATGAACGCGACGGCCTGAAGCTGTTGGCCGCCTTTATGCAGCACAGCGACAATAAGGCGCAGCAGCAGCGTCTGACCTGCGATAAGGTGCATGTGGATGAAAAGACCAATCCTTATACCACCACCTGCGGCGACCCGGTGATGCTCGTCCAGGATGTCGGGACGACGTGGGGCAGCGGAGGCCTGATTTCCAGCAACACCGAAGCAAAGATGAATCTGAAGAACTGGTCCAACAAGAAGGTGTGGAACAAGGCGGGCAGCGATGGCGCGCCAAAGCAGTGCGAGGCGTCGCTGACCAAAAGCCTGACCGCGCACGGAGGCCTGGAGAATCCGAAAATCAGCGAGGAAGGACGCCGCTTCGATGCCGGCCTGATGTGCCAGCTCACGGACCAGCAGATCCAGGACCTCTTCAGAGCGGCGCGCGCAGCCGATATGCCTGAATGGCACAACCACGACGGCAGCTTCAAAGCCGGCGCGACGGAAGCGTCAGTCGTCCAGCAGTGGACCGATGCGTTCAAGAAGAAGCGCGAACAGCTGGCCTCGGCCCGCTGTGAGTGGAAGGAGAAGCCGGCCGATCTGAGTGCGATCGACAACCCCAAAGGGCTGGCAAGCGTCCCCAATTACTGTACTGCCAAACCATTCTGAGAGCTGGCGCGACAACCGGCTCCGGCTTTTTGAGGCCTCATGTGAGTTACGGCTTCACCGCCGCCACGACCTCTCGAAAATCTCCCTTCGAGTCGGAAAAAGCGTGCGACATCCACACCGTTTTGTGGTCTTCGGGGTCTAGCACGCTGGCGCCCAGGTCCACGACGCCGCCTCCGGTCGGGTCTGGCGAGTCCTGGTTCGAAGGAAAGGGCTCCCCCTGCTTGATCCAGGCGCCCTCGCTGATGTTGCCATGATCGTAATACCAGATGCGATAGCGCACTCCGGTAGGAACACGACTGGCAATATTGAATCGCTCGAAGGCGATCACGATATCGTCATTCTTGTTCACCGTGACCATCGGCATTTGCAAGGAGTCTGTCCCCTCCGCGTCTTCGAAGCGGCAGTCGAGGAAGCCTTCTTTGGGATTGACGGATGCAACAATGCTATTGTCGACCACATCGACAGGAACACGAAGCACTCGAATTACAGTTTTGGTGCAATGGTTCACGTCGTTGCATTCCTGCCAACTGACGTAGAGCATGCCGTCGCGATATTCGGGATTATGCCTTGGAGACTGGTGGTTCTGGCCTAGAGGGATGGTTGTGCCCTTCAGCAGTTCCGGTTTTCCCGAAGGATTCCCCTGCGGCGATCGAAAACCCAGGATCATCATGGAGTCTCCGCTGGTACTAACCAGGAAACTGTTCGGGGTCGACCCATAGACGTTGACCGGGTAAACATTGTGCTCGGGAGTCAGCTTGGCGCCAGCCTCCTGCAGCGTGAGGCGCCCGGGTGTATACGTATCGAGAGTCTTACCCATGAATGAGCCGTCGTCACCCGGACCAGGATGGGCAAGGCGTCCCGCATCGTAGATAGCGACGGGATCGGCCGTTCCATCCGCCCGGTCCCAGTGGCTCAACATGAGGTAGTTTTCGTGCAAGGCCATCAGCGGGAAATCGGCATAGTCGTCGAACAGACCATAGAGAAAGGGAGGCTTGCTGAGATCTTCGCGGCCGTTACTATCGACTTGGGTCACGGCCAATCCGATAAAGCGATGCGGCCAACTCGTGTCCCAGTCGCCATGGCATTTTTGACCCTTGTAATCTGTGCCCGGGTCCTGAGTGCCGCAGGTCGTTTGTTCAGATCCGCAGCCAATTGACAGGCCCGTGAACGGTGGCCCAGCGTGTGGACACGGCCATAACCTGTTGCGGATTGAAATCAGAATCCAGAAGCGATGGCGCTGTTCGTCGTAAAGAGCACGCATGTCATCGACATCCTTAATGCAGCCGGGTATCGCGCGATTGGGATGTGCAGGATCAAACAGGTCGTTATGTCCGTCGATCTGGGAAGGGTCCGAGGGGCACACGTTGTTCGGCAGATGCATGGCCGCATCCAGAGTCTTGAAAAGCGGTTGGAACAGTGTGATGCCATCAATGAAACCATTGTTGTTAGGGAATCCAAGCCCCGACGTTACTTGCGTGCGCGTGGACTTTTCAAAGAACGCCAGCATAGTCGTGCTGAAGGCGGCGAAATATTTATGCCCAACGGCAATCTGCGGATCAGGCGGATTGATGCCGGCAGTCTGCAGCCTGAAGGCGAGTGGTGGCGGATCGGGCGATGGCTTTTCGCAGCGCTGCAGCTGTGTCTTGAGGGCATCGACCTGCTGTTGCAGGGACGAAATCTTCGCTGCCACTTCGGGGTCTTGTGGCGGCGGTTTCAGCGGTTCACCCTGCTTCCCGAATTGGCCAACCTTGTGCTGTTCGAGATCGGAGA
>Ga0335081_10003278_pt1 | contig 25445 bp, 22 predicted proteins | sample Lox_Sample_35_FD_206713 | JGI IMG/M metagenome (GOLD analysis project Ga0335081, IMG submission 206713) | Soil microbial communities from Loxahatchee National Wildlife Refuge, Florida, United States - Lox_Sample_3.5 | ecosystem: Environmental > Terrestrial > Soil > Wetlands | place: USA...
TCGGAGGGTGTCCCGCTCCTAGTTGGAGGCGAAGGGGCGGCGCTCAAAATCATCTCACGCGACCTCTTGCTTAGTCATCGGTTTTTCTCTTCCTAAGATCGCTTTCAGTTGCCAGAGATCCTTGTAACCCATGATGCGATTGAAGTTCTTCTCCGTGGCCAGGAAGGAGGCTGCCACCCAGCGCAGCACCATGCTCGCATCCCGCCAGCGGCACACGCGGCGCGTCCGCATACGCACGCCCGACTGCGGGCTCTCAATCACATTCGTCGTCCCCAGGCAGCGGTGCAGCGAAGACGGTACTCCCAGACGATTGATGGTGAAGCACTCTTCCAGCCCTTCCCGCAAACTGGCGGCGGCTGCCGGTTGCTCTTGCTCCAGCCAGTCAGCGAGCTTTCTTAGCCGCGCCATGCCTTCTTTCGCAGGCAACCGGTAGGACGCTCTCATGGCCGCCTTTACCTGTTCCTTCTGATCTTCCCGCAGCCGCTCGGCCACGTTGCGAACCTTGTGATTGCGACAGCGCTGCACCGGGTGCTGCGGGCCGAAGACTTTGTTGATCGCGACGCGCAGGGCCTTGGCACCGTCGATCACGAACAACCGTTTGGCATCCGGTTTCACTCCTCGTGCTACCAACTGTTCCAGCAGATCCTCTACCGCCGCCGCATTCTCCGTGGCTCCTTGCTGAATGCCCAACACGTGCTTGTGCCCTTCGGCATCGACTCCGACCGCCGCAATCACATGCTGGTCGCCAAACACCATGCCGTCGATGTAAATCACCAGCAGGTCCAGCTCGTCGAAACGGCGCTCCAGCAGTTGGCGGAGCGCTGCTTCCCCCGCCTCGATGGCTTCCCGACTCACGTTCGACTTGGAAACTCCGCAGGTGTCGGCCATCTCCGGCAGCACCTGCCGATACTGCCGGGTCGAGATGCCGCGCATGAGGATGTCCAGCATCCTGGGGCCAAGTCGGCCCTCCTGCATCGCCTCGTAGGCGGGGACCGGTACTTCGCCGCCGCCCTTCGCCCGCAGCCGCGGCTTGCTCACCCCCAGCTTGCGTTCCTTCAGGCACACCCGTCCGCGCTGACGACCGTGCCATCCTACTTCCTCTCGGCGGCGGCCCGGCGTCCGCGGCCCCGCCACCTGTTCGGCCGACAACTGCAACACCGTCTCGATCGTGGCCCGTCCGGCCACGTCAATCAGTTCGTCCACGGCCAGGCGCGACTGCTCGATCAAATCCACCATGGGCAACAACACCTGTCCGTTCCGGCTGAGAAACTCCGTCAATTTCCTCGCGTTGGTTTGGCCAAGCTTGCTGACGGTGTGGTAGCTTCGCTTCAAGGCGGTTCTCCTTTCTCAGGAAAGTCTCACCCCGACTCTAGCAAGAGTCGGGTCGAGAACCGCCCCTCAACCTTCAACTACAGCTGGGACACGCTCCTGCCGTCCGTTGGCATAGTCTTTGCTGGTGGATACATGGCCGAGTGGTTGATGGCGCGCCCTTGCGAAGCGCTACATAGCACAAGTGCCGCGCTTACAAGGGCGTATACCTGAAAGGGTATCGGGGGTTCGAATCCCTCTGTATCCGCCATTCCTTTCCCAAAGGCCCGCCCCCGCCCCCAACCCACTCCCCAGCGCAAGTCGCACATCACACAAACCCGCATTTGACGCGGGTCAGACGCATGTCATGGCGATTGTAATCAATGTTTATGCTGGTTTGCGCGATACCGTGAATGCGGGGTGTGTACAGATCTGCATCCGCTATACACTCTCCCGGCAAATCAGCGAGGGGGAGTAAATTCAGATCGTGCTGGTCTCCGAATTCGACTACAACCTGCCCGACGAACTGATTGCCCAGGAGCCTCTGCCGGACCGGGCGGCATCGCGCATGCTGCACCTTGTCCGCTCAACCGGAGAATGGCAGGACCGGGAGTTCCGCGACTTCCCCGACCTACTGCGCCCTGACGACGTGCTGGTGGTGAACAATACCCGCGTGTTCGCGGCGCGGCTCTACGGCCGGCGCAGTGGCGAACGGGCACAACGGGTGAGCCCGCGGAATCCTGCAGCCAAAGAGTTCCTGCATGGCCGGGTTGAAGTCCTGCTCACCAAGGATCTCGGAAATGGCGAATGGGAGGTGCTGGTCCATCCGGGCCGCAAGATCGGCATCGGTGAGCGCCTGTTTTTCGGCGAAAACGACCTGGAAGCTGAGGTCGTAGGCCGCGGCACCTTCGGCGAGCGCCGGCTGCGCTTCCGTCCAGTGCCGAATTTTTTCGACCGAGTCGAGCGGCTGGGACACGTGCCGCTGCCGCCCTACATCGGGCGCGCCGATCGCCCAGAAGACCGCGCGCGATATCAGACGGTCTATGCGCGCGAGCGTGGCTCCGTCGCCGCGCCGACTGCAGGCCTGCACTTCACTCCCGAAATCCTGGGCCGCATACGCAGGCGCGGCATAGAAGTCGCCGAGATTACACTGCACGTCGGGCTGGGAACGTTTCAGCCGGTGCGTGCCGAGCGCGTGGAAGACCACACGATGCATGGCGAGCGGTTCAGCATTTCCGAGGACGCGGCGTTGCGAATCAATTGCGCACTGGAAGGCGGACGGCGGCTGGTCGCCGTCGGGACCACCACAGTCCGAACCCTCGAATTTGCCGCGCGCGAGACCGGGCGCTTGAAATCTGGCAGCGGCGAAGCCGACCTGTTCATTTATCCCGGGTTTCGATTCCGGTTGGTGGGCGCGCTGCTGACCAATTTCCACCTGCCGAAATCTACGCTGCTGATGCTGGTTTCAGCCTTCTCTGGGCGAGAGTTGGTTCTCCAGGCCTATGAGCATGCCGTCGGCGAGCGCTATCGCTTCTATTCCTACGGCGACTGCATGTTCGTCGAGTGAGAGTCCACCACGGAGGCACTGAGACACGGAGAAGTTCAAAATAAAGTCTTGATGTTCTCTGTGCCTCCGTGTCTCCGTGGTGAGAAGCGGTTGATCTGCGTCATCCGCGGAAATACGCGGCGGACCTTTTGTTAGACTTCCTTGTTGCCCGCGAAGCCATCCAAATCGAATGCTGCTGCCGCTGAGAAGCCGGTGCCGAGGCCCGTTCCTGCGCCAGGTGGTAAGCCGCGCGTATTCCTCATCGATTCGATGTCGTTCATCTTCCGCGCCTATCACGCCATGGCGCGGCAGCGGCCGATGTCCACCAAGACCGGCGTCCCTACGGCGGCGACCTACGTTTTCGTCAACATGCTGCGCAAGCTGGTCGCCGATTTCCACCCCGAGTACCTGGCGGCGGTCTTCGACGTGGCCGGGCCGACATTCCGCGACCACCAGGCGGCGGCGGTCACGTCGGTGCGCAAGTTCGACCTCAAGACCCAGACCTTCAAGGAAGTGGAGTACGGCGGCTACAAGGCGCAGCGGGCGGATATGCCGGCGGACCTGGCGCAGCAGATCCCCTACATCCGGCGCGCGCTGGAAGCCTATCGCATTCCGATCCTTGAGTACCCGGGCTTCGAGGCCGACGACGTGCTCGGTACGCTCGCCGAGAAGGCCGCGGCGCAGTCTTACCCGGTATATGTGGTGTCGAGCGACAAAGACATGCTGCAGCTCGTCAACGACAAGATCTGCGTCCTCAATCCACCCAAAGACAACCTGATCTGCGACCCGGCCAAGGTGGAAGAGATCCTGGGCGTGCCGCCGGAGCGCGTGGTGGATGTGATGGCGCTGCGCGGCGATGCCATCGACAACATTCCGGGCGCGCCCGGCATTGGCGACAAGGGATCAGTGGAACTGATCCGCCGCTTCGGGTCCGTTGAAGCCGCGCTCGAACACGCCGCCGAAGTGGAGAAGAAGACTTACCGCGAGTCGCTGCTAAACAACCGCGACACCATTCTCTTCAGCAAAGAGATGGTCACCCTCGACCGCAACGTCCCCGTGCAGCTAGAGCTGGAAGCGATGCGCGCCGGGGAGCCCGATGCGGAGGCTGCGCGGGCTCTCTTCAGCGAACTTGAATTCTCCTCGCTGCTGAAGGATTTCCTGCCCGGCGGGGAGGTGGGTAAGACGGAATACACAGAGGCCAAGTCCGCCAGCGATGTGGACCGGGTGTTGAAGTCTCTCCCGAAGGGGGCGGCGCTGGCCGTTGCCATCGATGTCGCAAGCCAGGCATCGGCAGCCGAACAGGAAGAGTCAGAAGAAGACGAGGAAGCGCAGTTATCGCTGGAGAAAGCGCCGGCGGCGGTGGTCGCGCCCACGTGCAACCTCGCGATCTCCGCAGAGCCGGGCAAAGCGCTGACTGTCTCGCTCGAAGATGGCGCCATGGCCGGCAAGCTAAAAGCGGCGCTCGCCGACGAGGCGCTCCCCAAGGCCGTGCACGACGCCAAGTCCGCCATGCACGCCCTCGAACCGCGCGGGGCCACGCTCGCAGGCGTGCGCGATGAGCCCATGCTCTACTCCTACCTGCTTGATCCCACCTACGCGACGCACTCGCTCGCCGACATCGCCTTGCGCCGTTTCAACCTGAAGCTCTCCGGCACGCTGGCGGAAGCCGCCGACGTAACCGGGCGCATGGCGGTCACCCTGCGGCAAGAGGTCGAGCAAGCGGGCCTGTTGCGCGTGTACGACGAGATCGACCTGCCGCTCGTCCCAGTGCTGCAGCGTATGGAGCGATGGGGCGTGAAGATCGACACACACGTCCTCGCGGCCATGTCGAAGCGGCTGGAGGGCGAGTGCGACGCCAAGGCGAAAGAGGTTTACCAACTAGCCAAGGAGGAATTCAACATCAATTCGCCCAGGAAGCTGGGCGACGTGCTGTTCAACAAGCTGAACCTGCCCAAGCCGGTGAAGTACGGCCGGGGGCGCACCATCTCGACTGCGGCCGACGTGCTGGAAGAGCTGGCACTCACCCACGAGATCGCGCGCAAGGTGCTCGACTATCGCCAGCTCACGAAGTTGAAGTCCACTTACGTCGATGCGCTGCCGGCGCTGCTCAACCCGGAGACTGGCCGCCTGCACACCACCTTCAACCAGGTCGGGACCGCCACGGGCCGGCTGGCGTCGTCCAATCCAAATCTTCAGAACATTCCTATCCGGACGGAGCTGGGCCGCGAGATCCGGGCGGCGTTCATCGCCGATCCAGGCTGCGTGCTGCTCGCCGCCGACTACTCGCAGATCGAGCTGCGCCTGCTGGCGCACTTCTCCGAAGATCCGCTGTTGATCGAGGCCTTCCGCCGCGGCGACGACATCCACACCCTCACCGCCGCACGCGTCTTCGGCGTGCCGCCGCTCATGATCGACGCCGAGCAGCGCCGGCGCGCCAAGGCCGTAAACTTCGGCATCGTCTATGGCCTCTCGCCGTTTGGGCTCTCGCAGCAGTTGGGCATCGAGACCAGCGACGCGAAGAAGGTCATCGAAGGCTATTTCGCCACCTACAGGGGCGTGCGCGCGTTCATCGACCGCACCATCGCCGAATGCAAACGCGAGCAGAAGGTCAGCACGCTGTTCGGGCGGGTGCGACCCATCGCCGACATCAACTCTAAGAACGCCAACATGCGCGGCTTCGCTGAGCGCACTGCGGTCAACACACCGCTTCAGGGCACGGCCGCGGACCTCATCAAGATCGCCATGATCCGCATCGACCGCGAGCTGGAGCGACGCAAGCTAAAGTCGCGCATGACCCTCCAGGTGCACGACGAGTTGGTCTTCGAGGCGCCGCGGGGCGAGGTGGAAGAACTGCGTTCGCTGGTGCGCAAGGAGATGGAAGAGGTCTATCCGCTCACAGTGCCGCTGGTGGTCGAAATCGGCGTGGGGGCGAACTGGCGCGATTTGGAGTAACTCCTTCCTCACGGATTCACGCGGATAAACGCGGACAAAACTGGGAACCGCCGCGGACGCAGTGGACGCCGGAAAAATGAAAGAAAGAAAATATCCCGCTGCTTGCTTCGCGTCCTGTTTAGTTTAGCTACTATCCGCGTGAATCCGTGTGAATCCGCAGCGAAGAAGTTGGAACAGTCGCGGCAGCAGTTCGCCCGAGGGGCCAAGCAAGACTTCATCGAAGAAGGCGCCATTGGCGGGTTCTTCCGGGCCGACGTAGTAAGTACGGACAAAGTCCCCGCGCGCCCGCGCGTGACGCACGAAGCTGGCCGCAGGCTCGACCACGCCGGAAGTGCCTACGGCCAGGAAGATCGTGCACCGTTCGAGAGCCGCTGCGACGTGCTCCATCTCGAACGGAGTTTCACCGAACCAGCAGATGTGTGGACGCATCTTTCCACCGCACGTGCACCTTGGGATGTCGGCTCCGTTCTCCAAGGTCCAGTCATCGTCGAACGGCGGACGTCCGCAATCGCGCTCACACCGGCTCTGGAAGATTTTGCCGTGCATGTGGATCACGCGTCGCGAGCCCGCTAGTTCGTGCAGGCGATCGACATTCTGCGTGCACAGGAAGAGGCGGTCGCCTATTTCTTCCTCCAAGCGGGCCAGCGCGTAGTGACCCGGGTTCGGTTCCACCGTGCGATGCCGGCGTCGCCGCTCGGAATAGAACTCCCACACGAGCCGGGAATCGCGCGCCCAGGCGATGGGTGAGGCGACTTCTTCCACGCGATACGTGCGCCAGACGCCGTTCATCCCACGGAAAGTGGGCAGCCCGCTCTCCGCGCTCATGCCCGCGCCGGTAAGAATGAAAAGCCGATCCTGCGGTCCGATCTGAATCATAAAGACATTGGTCACGGATTTTCGCGGATGCGAACGGATCACAATCAATAGGTGAAGATCCGTGTGAATCCGCGCCGCTTTCCCTACGTTCCCAGTGCGTGCTGGATAGCCGCCACGATGGAATCTGCGTAGCGGTGCATCTGGCGCTCTGATTCGGCTTCAACCATCACCCGCGCCAGCGCCTCGGTGCCGGAATAGCGCACGACCACGCGGCCTCTGCCGTCGAGCGCATGCTCGGCATCGCAAATGGCCTGCGCCACCTCGGGAATTTCGAGCAATGGCAGCTTCTCGCGCACGCGCACGTTCTTGATGACCTGGGGAAAGACTCTTAGGTCGGCAACCATTTCGGCCAAGCTCTTTCCGCTGCGCCCGACCATGTGCAGCACGCGCAGCGCCGTGAGGAGGCCGTCGCCGGTGGTGGCGTCGTCGAGGAAGATGATGTGTCCAGACTGCTCGCCGCCCAGCGTGGCGCCGTTCTTGCGCATCTCTTCCAAGACATACTTGTCGCCCACCGGGGCGCGCAGCATGCGGATGCCAGAGCGCTTGAGCGCCGCCTCCAACCCCATGTTCGACATGGTCGTTGCAACCACCAGATCATTCCGCAAGCGGCCGGCCGCTTTCATGTCACGCGCCGCCAGCAGCAGGACAGCATCGCCGTTAACGACCTTTCCATCGGCACCGGCGAACAAGGCGCGATCGGCATCGCCATCGAAGGTAATGCCGAGATCGGCCTTGCGCTCGACGACCGCACGCGCCACGGTTTCGGGATAGAGCGCACCGCAATGGTCGTTGATGTTCTGCCCGTTGGGACCGTGGTAAATGAACTCGACCTTGAGCTTCTTATCCCAGCGCGTGAATACCTCGGGCGCCACGGTGCTGGCTGCTCCGTGGGCACAGTCCACCACCAGCTTGAGACCGCGGCGCACCGGCGCCACACCCGCGATCAGATGCTCGACGTAATCCGACAGCAGTTCGCGACTCCCGGGCAGCGTGGAGGCCGGAGGCTGGGCCGGAGGCGCGGCACCATTGGAGGACTGCTCGATCCCGGCAAAGATTTCGCGCTCGATGTCAATCTCGATCTCGTCTGGCAGTTTATAGCCGTCGGGACCGAAGACCTTGATGCCGTTGTCAGTCCAGGGATTGTGCGACGCCGAGATGACGACCCCGGCATCGAAGCTGCGGCACAGCGCCAGATGGGCAATGCCGGGAGTAGTGATCACGCCGGCGCTCTCGACGTTCACGCACTCCGCGGCTAGGCCGGCGGACAGTGAATCGGCGATGGACAGGCTGGACTCGCGCGTGTCCTGGCCGATTACGACGCGCGGGTTGCCGCCGTTTCGCGCCAGGTGGCGGGCCAGCGCGCGTCCGATGGCGAAAGTGGTTTCCGGGTCGAGAGGAAAAGCGCCGGCAACACCGCGAATGCCGTCCGTGCCAAATAGCTTTCTTTTCGCATTCATGCCGCCAAGAGAATGCAAATAGACCCGCCGGGGATGCCGAGGTAGTGCTTTGTTCCCGGTGTTCTCAGCGCCTTCTGCGATTTTCATTTGTCCTCTTTCCGTGGGAGTTGCCCCGTGACCACGGTTACGTGGATCTGCTCCGGCTTGAGCTCGCGCACCAGCGGGTCCGGGACATAGGCATTGGTGGTGAAGCTGGCGGTGCCCTGCACGCCAGTGACATCGATGGGGTCGGTGATAGCGAAGTTGGCGGCTTTGACGCGGACTTCCGGTCCGATCACGGTGATCGTCGCCGGGTCAGCGCTGACGCGCAGCACGCCCCAGCCAGGCGCGAACCGGCCCGTGATGCGGGGGCGGATCTCGATCTGGCGCACCAGGCTGCGGTCGAAACCGATGCGGACCTCAGATGGTGTCACCTGCACCACCTCGATGCCATAGGGCACGCGAACCTGGGAGGCGGTCAGGTCGAAGGTGTGCTCGCCGGTTCCGGTTCCGGCTAGATTGATGACCGGGTGGACGTCGCTGGTAGTGAGCTGGCGGATGCGGCGTTCCGGCCCGCGCAAGCGGACTTGTGCCAGCGGGATGCCGGTGGTGGTGATCTCCAGGTGGGGCGGCATCTGGTGGAGCTCGATGGGCACGCTGTAGGCAGTCTCCACCACCGGCTCGCGCGCCACCGCGGACCAGAGCAGCACGGCGCACCCCAGCGCCACCAGCTTCAGCGCAAGATTGTGCAGCACGTAACGATCGAAGAGCTCTTTCACGGCCGGCGCTCCCGGCCGATATCCATGCCTTGGCGCTCGAAGCCATTGCCGACGCCGTTCTCCGCCGTGTCGCCGATGGGTGTGGGCAGCGCCGCCGGCGGAAGGTAGCGGTGCAGCAAATCGCTCAGGCGGGCGCGCAGCTGATCCGCGGTCAGCTCCCGCTCGATCTGCCCGGCCACCGCCAGGCTGATAGCGCCCGTCTCTTCGGAAACGATCACGGCCACGGCGTCGGTCTCTTCGGTGATCCCAATGCCAGCGCGGTGACGAGTGCCCAGTTGCGTCGACAGCAAGGGGTTCATCGAAAGCGGCAGGAAGCAGGCGGCGGCGACCACCCGGTCCTTTTGCACGATCGCGGCGCCGTCGTGCAGGGGCGCACTGGGGCGGAAGATGGTAGCCAGGAGGTGGTAGGAAAGCTTGGCGTCCAGCGGCACGCCGCTTTCAATGTAGGTGCGCAAGCCGATCTCGCGCTCGATCACGATCAGCGCTCCCGTCTGCTCCTGCGCGAACAGGTTCGCCGCCAACACGATATCGTCATACGACGATTCCCGCGTTGTCGACGAGCGGGCGAACGTGACCTTGCGCCCCACCCGGGCCAGCGCCTGGCGAATCTCGGCTGCGAATACCACGATGAGCGCGAATACCGCGTAGGGTAGCAGGGTGCTGACCAGCCAATTTACCGTCCGCAGGTCACCCAGCCGGGCCAGATAGAAGGCCACCACCAACACGAACACGCCGACCAGCATCTGGTAGGCTCGCGTGCCTTTCACCAGCACGAGGAACTGGTAGATGATTGCGGCCACGATCAAGATGTCGATCACCGCAAGCACTGACACCCGTGGCCCCAGTTCCCAAAGGTGGGGCAAATTGCTCAACACTTGATCTTCTCTCGCTGAAACCTTCTAAGGAATTCCCAAGTCGCTCAACCCATTGTAGCCCAGCTTTTCACGAGCGCGAGGAGGGAGAACACCATTGCGAAACAATCAGCAGGCATTCGGACACTCTTGAAAGGCGTGCCCTGTCCAAAGCTGGGCACACCCATCAGTCAGATACGCTTTTTCTTGATCGTCGAAATAATCGTCCCACGGGCGAGCCGCACGGACACGTCCTCGCCGACGTTGACCTGGGCCGTATCTTTTACCAGCTTGCCCGCGGAATCGAACACCAGAGCGTAGCCGCGATCGAGGATCTTCAGCGGCGACATCTCCTCCAGACGCGCACCGGTGCGCTCCCAGCGAGCGCGGCGCACCAGCAGCAAGCGGCGCATGGCGGCGGCGAGCGCGGCGATCCGAGAATCAAGCTCGCGTCCGATAGCGCCGAGCTGCCGCCGCACATCGAAGTGCCGGATGCGGGCACCGGCCACGTCGAGACGGCTGCGGTGCTGCCGAAGCAGACGGTGTTCCGCGCTGACGATGCGATAAACCAGTTCGTCCAAACGCTGCTGGCGGCGGGCAAGCGCGTCGTGCATACGTGCGAAAGCCGCGTGCTGTGCCCATTCGGTCAGCGCCTGCCGCGCCATGAGCAGGCGATACCGGGTGCCTCGCGCCAGCCGCTGCCGCAGGCCGGCAACCCGCTCTTCCAGTTGATGCCGCGACTCGATCACCAGTTCGGCGGCGGCGGAAGGCGTGGGCGCGCGCAGGTCGGCGACAAAATCGGCGATAGTGAAATCCGTCTCGTGCCCCACGGCAGAGATGACCGGGATCGTCGATGAAGCAATGGCGCGGGCCAGCCCTTCATCATTAAATGCCGCCAGGTCCTCGATGGAGCCGCCGCCGCGGGCCACGACGATCACCTCCACATTGCGCGCGCGGTTGAAGTACTGGAGGCCAGCGCGCACTTCTCCAGCCGCGGCTTCTCCCTGAACTTGCGCCGGATAGATGAGGATCGGCACGCTGGCGTGCCGGCGGCGGAGGATGTTGAGCATGTCCTGGATGGCGGCGCCGCGCGGCGAGGTAACAATGCCGATGCGCCGCGGCAGCAACGGCAGCGGCTTCTTGCGCGCGGCGTCGAACAATCCTTCGGCGGCCAGCTTGGACTTGAGCTGTTCGAAGGCGATCTGTAGCGCGCCCGCGCCCTTCGGCTCCAGGTACTCGGCGGAGAGCTGCAGTTCGCCGCGCGGCTCATAGATGGTCACGCGCCCGCGGGCGATCACCTGCAGACCGTCGGCAGGTTTGAAGCCCAGCAGCCGCGCCGAGGAGCGGAACAGCACGATCCGCAACTGGCTGTCGCCATCCTTAAGCGTGAAATAGAGATGCCCGGAATCGGCCGAGCGGAAGTTGGAGATCTCGCCTTCGACCCACACGTCGGTATATTCGCGCTCGAGCGCGGTGCGGGCCGCGCTGACCAGGTCGGCGACGCGCCACACGCGGCGCGCGGCAGCGACCGTGAACGTCAGCCCAAGCTGATCGCCTATGCCCACGAGCGCAGTTTAGCAGGGCCAGGAGGCAGGAACCGCATGCTTTACCGGCAGCCCACATTCGGCTTGCTGCACTCGGCTTGCAGGCTAAGTGATCCGCTCAAAGTTGTATCCGGCCGCGGTGAGGGCTGCGCTAAGTTCATTGGCATGTTTAAGGTCGCGGGCTTCCATGGTGAGGTCAATCAGAGTGTGGCCCAAGCGTGCGCCATAAAAGGTGCGGTGGTAGTCGGTTTCCACGATGTTGATCCGCTGCGCCGCAATTACCTCGGTCAGCCGGTGTAATGCTCCGGGGTGGTCGGGAAGGGGGATGCGCAACCGGACCAGCCGTCCATCTTTGACCAGACCTCGTTCGATGATGCGTGAAAGGAGGGTGACATCCAGATTGCCACCCGAGATCACGACCGCCGAGGTTTTTCCTGCGAGCGATATCTTGCGGTTCAGAAGAGCCGCCACCCCACAGGCTCCCGCGCCTTCTGTCAACATCTTCTCGCGCTCCAGGAGGAACAAAATCGCAGCGGCAATCTCCTCCTCGTCCGCCACGACCAGGTCGTCCACATATTTCTTTACGAGCGGCAGGGTCTTCTCGCCTGCGGAACGAACGGCAATTCCATCAGCTACCGTGGACACGGCCGGCAAAGTAACGGGATGTCCCTCCCGGGTTGCGAGGACCATAGAAGGGATCAGTGCCGATTGCACCCCGATAACGCGGATAGCCGGCTTGAGTGCCTTCACGGCTACAGCCAAGCCAGATATGAGTCCACCACCCCCTACCGGAGCGAGCACGACTCCGAGTTCTGGAATCTGTTCAAGCAGTTCCAGTGCAATCGTTCCTTGGCCGGCAATAACATCCTCGTCGTCAAACGGGTGGATAAACGTGGCTTTCCGTTCGCGGCAGTGTTGCAAGGACGCTTCATAAGTCTCATCGAAGCTGGTCCCGTGGAGGACCACCTCGGCTCCATGGCTTTGGGTCGACGACACTTTGACCAGGGGAGTCGTGAGCGGCATCCAGATCTCGGCCTGCAGGCCGAGGCGCGCGGCGTGATAGGCCACGGCTTGCGCGTGGTTTCCGGCGGACGCCGTCACCAAGCCGCGTTTCCGCTCGTCGGGAGTCAGGGACAGCAATTTGTTCAGAGCGCCCCGCTCCTTGAAGGCCCCGGTCCGCTGCAGATTCTCAAGCTTCAGAAAGACTGGACTGCCTGCCAGTCGCGACAGGGCATGAGAGCGTGCGCATGGCGATACAGCGATCGCCTTCCCAATGCGCTCGCGCGCACGTTCGATGCGAGCAAGGGTCACGGCCGACTCAGTCTCGCTAGCCCGGGCAACAGGAGTCTCAGGCTTGCCAACAGGAGCGGCTTTGGTCATCTTTCGATTCATGACCGAACCACAACTTTACGCCCTGCGGTCGGTGGGAGAACAACAAGCACAGGGTAGCATTTCCGACGCTTTGTCACGAGTCGCCGCCTGGTTGCAACCTCGCCACTCACAACTCGATACTCCGTGCGTGCATCCATTTGAATGAATGGATCAAGCATGCGCAAGGCTCGTGCCGGGCGTAGTGTTGGCGGCGCTTTTGGCCCTCGGCCCGGTAGCCGCAGCACAATCCGGCGCCGCCGCCGTACCGGCGCAGATGCAGCCGGACGTAAGCTTCGGGTATGCCTTGAACAATGAGGGCGCTATCCGGCAGATCATCGTTTACCGGAACAACCATCAGATCCAGGCACTCGACAGCTGCACCGGGCAGGACGTCCCGCGCGAGAAGGGACTGGGGGAACTGACGCGTGAGGACTTCAATTTCGACGGCTATCAGGACCTGATGATGCTAGTTGCCTTTGACGCTCAGACCCGCAACTCTTCGTACTGCATCTGGCTCTACGATCCCAACACCCAAACCTTCGTCTTCTCGGAAGAGCTCTCCCAGTTGACCAATCCGCGGCCCAACCCCAACAACAGGACCGTGGTCGCACGCAAGAACATGATGTGCTCGGAGCAGTGCTACGTGCAGGAAACCTATGAATGGTCAGGCGTCCACCTGAAGCCAGTCCGCGAGGAATCCCTCGCCGAGGACCCAACCGTGCCCACGGTGAGCACGTGCCGGTACGTCCGCACAATCAAGACCGATGAAAACGGCAAATTGGCGGAGACGAGCCGGGAACGCGTGAACACCGGGGGCGTGATGTGCGAACCTCACGCGGTGTGGTGAGCAAACAAATCGGTGCCGCCGTTCCGCAGCCATAGACCTTACTTGCCGGACAATTCCCGTCTGACGATCTCGCTCACCTGCTTGCCGTCTACGCGCGCGCCAGCCGCGGCAAAGCGTGCCATGGTGCTCTTCATCACCGCGCCCATGTCCTTCATGGTGGGCGAGCCCATCTCGGAGATGGCGGCGCGCACGGTGCTCGTGATCTCCTCCTCCCCGGCGGCGCGCGGCATGTAGGATTCAATGATGCGGATTTCGGCGGCTTCCTTGTCGGCCAGTTCCTGGCGCCCGCCGCGCGTGAACTGCTCGATGGAGTCCTTGCGCTGCTTGATCAACGTGCCCAGCACGGCCAGTGCGTCCTTGTCGTCGAGCGGCGCGCGCTTCTCCACTTCCTTGTTCTTGAATGCCGCCTTCACCATGCGCAGGGTGGAAAGCCGCAGTTCCTCGCGGGCTCGCATGGCCGCGGTCAAATCCTTCTGGATCTGCTCGGGGATCGACATGCCGGAATTATACGAGGAGAACTGAGCCACAGGATCGGGCCATTGGGGTAACCGATCATTTGAAACAGATTACTCGATGCCCGATCACCTGATCCTCCATTAGAATGGGCGCCATGACGCCGAGCATGTTGAAAAAGACACGACTCTTCACTCCTGGACCCACACCGTTGCTGCCAGCGGCGCAACGCGCCATGGCAGCCGCTGACGTCCACCACCGCACCGCCGAATACCGCGCCCTGCAGCAACGGGTGGTCGCCGACCTGAAGACCTTCATCGGGACGCGCAACGACGTGATCGTGCTGGCGTCCTCCGGCTCGGGAGCCATGGAGGCCGCGGTCTCGAACCTCACGTCGCCGGGAGACAAGGTGCTGGTGCTCACGGCGGGAAAATTCGGCGAGCGCTGGCGTGACCTCACCCGGGCCTTCGGCTGCCAGGCGGAACTGGTGACCGCCGAATACGGCCAGACCTTCTCGCTCGACGAAGTGCGGGCCAAGCTCTCGCCCGAGCTGCGCGTGGTCTTCATGCAGGCAACGGAGAGTTCGACCGGCTGCCGGCACGACGTAGCCGGTGTGGCCAAGCTGCTGCGCGGCAGCGATGCATTGCTGGTCGTGGATGCCATCACCGGGCTCGGCACGACCGCGCTCGACGTAGACGGCTGGGGCATCGACGTGATCATCGGCGGCTCGCAGAAGGCGGTCATGGTTCCGCCCGGCGTCGCCTACCTGGCGGCGAGCGAGCGGGCATGGCAGCGCATGGAGAGCGCCAAGAACCCGCGTTACTACTTCGATCTGCGCAAAGAGCGCAAAGTCGCTGCCAAGGGAGAGTCGGCCTACACGCCGGCGATCTCGCTGGTAGCAGGCCTGGCGGCGGCGCTCGACTACATCCGCGAGATGGGCGGCGGCGACCTCGCCGCCGGCCGCGAAGCCCTTGTCGCCAACGCCGAGACGATGGCAGAGATGACGCGGGCCGCGGTCCGGGCGCAGCGCTTGGCGCTGTTTGCAGCCGAGCCCTGCGCCGCGCTCACCGCGATCCTGCCGCCCGAGGGCACCGACTCGGGCGAGATCGTGAAGCTCCTCCGCCAGCAGTTCGGCGCCGTGGTGGCCAACGGTCAGGGCGAGATGAAGGGCAAGCTTTTCCGCATCGCGCACCTGGGCTACTTCGATTACCTGGACACCATGGGGATCATCGCGGCCCTGGAGCAGGTGCTGGCCCTCCGGGCGCGCCCGCGTCACATCGAGTACGGCCTGGGACTCAAAGCGGCGCAGGAAGTGTACGCGCGGGCCGCGGCGGAGAAAGAGGCGCTAGGGGTCGGTTCGTAGCCGCCTCCTCACTTCCCACTCTTTACCTGCCCCACCGCCATCTGCAGCCCGCAGAGAATCTGCGCGGCGGTGCGGTGGTCAATCGAGCCACGCAGCAGCGCCTGGAACACCTGGTTGAGCGCGATCTGGACAGAGCGCGGGTCTTCAATGACGGGGAAATCGCGGGAGCGCGGGCATGGCCACATACCGCGGATGTGTCTTGCGGCTCTGCTCGTGGAAATAACACATCCGCTTTCCCTTCATCGCGGGCGACCCGCAGCGTGAGCCGTTAAGTTTCCGGTGCTGACATTTTTGTGGGCGCGACATTAGAGACCTCTCTGATCGATCCGCCCCTACCCCCCTTCCCTATCTGCCGACCTCGCAGAATCAATGAATTAGGCCACCTTGCGCGGGGAAAACCTTGATGGCCGGGAGCTTGGAGGCAAAATCTTGAACCGCAGTGAGTTATTTCTTTTAGACAAGATATGTATGCAACATATATCATATCAATTTGAGGCTGTCAAGCCGAATTGTGCGAGCTTGACTGGTGCGGCAAACGGGCGCGCAGGATCTCCGATCATTTTCTGCCCAGTCCGAACGGAAGCACACGCCGGGTAGTGCAGATCGGCAGACTTTCCATGGTCTGGGGGCTCCCGTCCGTGACAACCGAGACAACACAGAATTGAATGTTCCCCAAGGCGCGCACCGGCATGGTCCAGGTGATGCCCTTGCTGATGATCCGGCCGTTTTGGTCGAAGCGGTTGGGAACGAACTGCTGCTGGCTGCGGCTGGTGGGCGGGCCCAGGAAGACCTTGAAACCGAGCAGGCAGCGCTTGGCGGGAGGATTGGGTGCCCCAGAGCGGCCGCAAGGCGGGTCTTGTGTGTAGTTCTGATCCCACTGTAGAGTGGCGGTCCTGGTGCGGAACGCTTTGTAAAACGCGAGGCCCAGGGCTGCCAGAACCAGCAGCGCGATCGCAACGCCGATTCGATTCATCTCTGCCTAGTGTAGCCGGACGCCAGATCACTTGCCATCTGCCGCCCGCAGGGAATCTGCGCCGCTCACCCGGCCGTGATTCGGTAGACAAAACTGTCTCGGCCCTCTGCGTCGGGCCGTGATCCCACACGAACTGCACCTATTTTTTCCAACGCCCTCTGCGAGCGCAAATTCCGCGGACCAACCAGGAAGATCACGCTGTCCACGAACTTGAAAGCATGCCGCAGCATGAGCTGCTTCATCTCCCGGTTGTAGGCGCCTCCCCAGTGGGACCTGGCCAGGAACGTCCAGCCAATCTCGATCTCGCTTTTTTCCTGGTCGTATCCGTGGAATCGCGACGACCCGGTGACCCGGCCATCGTGGGAATCAATGGCGATCAACGCTCCCCCGGATTCCAGGGCCTGACGGAAGAATGCCTGGAAGACCTCTTCCTTGTAGCGGTCATTGGCCGGATGCTGCTCCCAGATGAGAGGATCGGAAGCTACCGCGTAAAGCTCAGGAAAGTCCTCCGGCCGCAGCGGTCGGAGTGTGAGGAGTTCGCCCTTCAAAATAGGCTGGAGGTCAAAGGGCACTCTTGATTCTGTCCTGAAGCTTTGGATATATGAAACAGGCCCGGAGGGCCTTACCAGCTTAGCCCAGCGCTTCTAGCGCTGGGAATCAGTCATGGGAGAACCGTAGTCCCGGAGGGACGGGCCTACCCGAAGACATATTTCGGATCATATTCGATCCCGTGTTTCTTCAGCAGGCTCAGGAATTCGGACTCGAACGAGTGCTTCCGGTGGTGCTCGGGCTGGGAGTTCACATAGTTGATCACCGAATTCATTTGCGACCGGCTCACGCTGAAAGCCGCGTAACCCTCCTGCCAGGCAAAGCCGCCGCGCCCAATCTCGTTCATCCATTTGGAGGAAATTCCTTTTAGCGCCTGAGCGGCTTTGGCGAGCGGAATGACGGGAGGCAATGACAGCAACACGTGGGCGTGATTGGCAATGCCGCCGACCGCAAGGACATGGATGGCGCGGTTGCGGCCAATCTCAGCCATATAGCCCCACAGGCGAGGCTGCAGCGCGGGCGGGATCAGATCGCGGCGGTGCTTCGTGCTGAACACAACATGAAGAAGGTTGGCGGTGTAGGTGTGCGACATGCTCGCGAACCTAGCACAGAGGCTTCAACGAAGGCGTCATTAGCCGGAGTTGTTCGGATTCCAGAACACGGCCGTTACCCCCGCCCGAGGCCCGTAGGGCCTTCCGAACTTAGCCCAGCGTTTCAACGCTGGGAATCGATCGTGAGAGATCGTAGTCCCGTAGGGACGAGCCAATCAGAATCTGATTTCGTTTCGCATTGCGACGAGGCCCGTCCCTCCGGCGCGGATAAATCCGCGTGACGACAGGCCCGGAGGGCCTTCCGAATTTAGCCCAGCGCCTTAGCGCTGGGAATTCGTGTGGGAAACCATAGTCCCGGCAGGGACGAGCCAACCGGAATCATATTCGCGACGAGGCCCGTCCCTCCGGGACTGATCCGGCCATACCTTCTACCCAGCGCTGGAAGCGCTGGGCTAATTCTGGGTAGGCCCTCCGGGCCTGGTAACGAGAACTGCGCGAACGAGGCATCGTTATCCGGATAATCCGTTTCATAGAATTCCGGTAGCGAACGCCCTCCGAGTATTCCGCCTCTCCAACGCCCTCCGTGCCTAGCCTCTCAATTACGAGCACCCGCTAGTCGAGCCGCAGCTCATGCACCTGTAGCACGAGCCATTGCGGGTCATGATCGAGCCGCAGGTGGAGCAGGTAGGGGCGTCGCCCATGTCCACGATCTCTTTCAGCCGGTCAGCAGCGTGGACCTTGCCGGTCGTTGGTCCCCTCGCTCCGCTCGGGGCAGGCTCAAAACGGTCGTTAGTCGTTGGCAAAACCTTCTCTTCCGGCAGCGCGGGCGGTTTCGGGCGCAGGCCTTCGAACAGCAACTGCTGCTGGCCGGTGAGGAAGCGCATCTCCAGCCAGCGGAAGATGTAGTCCATGATGGAGCTGGCGTAGCCGATCTCGGGATGGGTACTCCAGCCCTGGGGCTCGAAGCGGGTGTGCTTGAATTTGTCGCACAGCAGCTTCAGCGGGACCCCGTGCTGCAGGGCCATCGAAATTGCCAGGGCGAAGCTGTCCATCAGGCCGGAGACGGTCGAGCCTTCCTTGGCGATGGTGATGAAGATCTCGCCCGGCTGTCCGTTGGGATAGACGCCCACGGTGATGTAGCCTTCGTGCCCGGCGATGTTGAACTTGTGGGTCACGGAGAAGCGCTCGTCGGGCAGCTTGTGGCGGGTAGCTCTTGGCGGCGCGTTTAGGTCTTCGACCTCAGTCGCCGGTCGCCGGTCGCCAGTCGCCAGTTGGCCTTCGCCTGACTTCCCTTTTTCGGACAATGCCGTCGCCGTTCCCGCGGCGCTGAGCGGTTGCGCCTTCTTGCAGCCGTCGCGGTAGATGGCCACCGCCTTGAGGCCGAGCTTCCAGGCTTGGATGTAGGCGTCGGCGATCTCCTCGACGCTGGCGTTCTCCGGCATGTTGATGGTCTTCGAGATCGCGCCCGAGATGAAGGGCTGGGTGGCGGACATCATGCGCAGGTGTCCCATGTAGTGGATGGAGCGGTTGCCCTTGGCCGGCTTGAAGGAGCAATCGAAGACGGGCAGGTGCTCGTCTTTCACGTGCGGGGCGCCCTCGATGGTGCCGGTGGCGTCGATGTAGCTGACGATGGCATTGGCCTGGTCGCTCGTGTAGCCGAGCTTGAACAGCGCCGTGGGCACGGTCTGGTTGACGATCTTGATCATGCCGCCGCCCACCAGCTTCTTGTACTTGACCAGCGCCAGGTCGGGCTCGATGCCGGTGGTGTCGCAATCCATCATGAAGCCGATGGTGCCGGTGGGCGCCAGCACCGTGACCTGCGAATTGCGATAGCCGAATTTCTCGCCGTGGGTGAGGGCTTCGTCCCAGCAGTCTTTGGAGGCGTCGATCAGGGACTTCAGCATCGAAGTAAACCCGGCAGGAGCGACGCCCGTCGAGCCGAACGAACTGCCAATGCTGTTCACCGAGGCACGGTGCATGCGGATGACGTCCAGGAAAGGCTCACGGTTGAGGTAGAAGCCGGGCGCGGCGCCGCCGCGCTGGTCGTTCGTCCCTTCGCTCCGCTCAGGGCGGGCTAAAGACGGTCGTTCGTCGTTGGCCTTTTTCACTAAGTCAGTAGCAGGTTCAAGCTGGGGGCACGATTCGGCGATGCGCGACGATTGCAAATACGCTTCGCCACACATGATGGCGGTGACGCAGGCGGCGTAGTCGCGTCCGGCCTCGGAGTCGTAGGGCAAGCCGGCGGCCATCAGCAGCGCGCCGAGGTTGGCATAGCCTAGGCCGAGCGGACGATAGTCGTGCGAGTTCTTGCCGATCGCTTCGGTCGGATAGCCGGAGTTGTCGACCAGGATCTCCTGCGCGGTGATCACGATGTCCACGGCGTAGCGGTAAGCGTCGACGTCGAAGACGCCGTTCGGGGCGAACTTCATCAGGTTGAGCGAAGCCAGGTTGCAGGCGGAATCGTCCAAGAACATGTACTCGGAGCAGGGATTGGAGGCGTTGATGCGCGCCGTGTTCTTCGACGTGTGCCAGCGGTTGACGGTGGTATCAAACTGCATGCCGGGATCGCCGCACTGCCAGGTGGCCTTGGCGATCTTCTCCAGCAGGTCGCGCGCCTTGAATGTGTGGACCACGCCGCCCCCAAGAATGGCGCGCGTCGAGAAGTCGCCATCACGCTCGACCGCCAGCATGAATTCATCGGTCACGCGGACGGAGTTGTTGGCGTTCTGGAAAAAGATGGACGAGTAGGCTTCGGAGTCGGGCGAGGAGCCGTCATAGCCGGACTGCACCAGCGTCCAGGCCTTGGCTTCTTCCTTGGCTTTGCAGTCGATGAAGTCGACAATGTCGGGATGGTCGATGTTGAGGATGACCATTTTGGCGGCGCGCCGCGTCTTGCCGCCGGACTTGATGACGCCGGCGAAGGCATCGAAACCTTTCATGAAGCTGAGCGGGCCAGAGGCAATGCCGCCGCCGGAGAGACCCTCGGTCGAGCTGCGCAGCGGGGAGAGATTCGTGCCCGTGCCCGATCCCCACTTGAAGAGCATGCCTTCGGTTTTGGCCAGGGTGAGGATGGAGTCGAGCGAGTCCTTCACCGAATTGATGAAGCAGGCCGAGCACTGCGGGTTGCGGTAGCCGGTCATGCCGAACTCGACGCGGCCGGCTTCCGGGTTCCAGTGCCAGTTCTGGGCGTCGGAGTTGGGTTCGATGCGGTCGCAGCCCACGTTGAACCACACCGGCGAGTTGAAGGCGGCCATCTGGTGCAGCAGGATGTACGCGAGTTCATCGTGGAAAATGGCGGCGTCTTCGGCGGAGCGGAAGTATCCGCCGGCCAGGCCCCAATCCTGGATGGTTTCGGCGACGCGGCTGACGAGAGCGCGCGCACCGGTCTCGCGCTCGGGCGTGTCCATCTTGCCGTGGAGATATTTGCTGGCCACGATGTTGGTGGCGGTCATGGACCAGTCCTTGGGAACCTCCACGTCCTTCTGCTCGAAGATGACGTTGCCGGCGGCATCGGTTATTGCCGCGGTTCGCTTTTCCCATTCGACCTCGTCGTAGGGCGAGACCCCGGGCTTGGTGAAGAATCGGCGGAAGGTCAGGCCGGGCGCCTTGCGGACGGTGCGCGAGTTGGAAGCTACGGGAGTCAAAGCGGCAATCTTGTCGGTAACGTCAGCCATGGTCAGTCTCCTGGGTGTCTGTTGCCAATCCGGCGGTGGGGGAGGGCCCAGACCTTGTTTATGACGCCGGCGCCTCTACGATCCCTCGGCGCCGGAAGCGAATCGCACAATATACCTGCTAATGGTACTTGTCAAGGGGCAACCACAACATATTGTACACCTGTTTATTATCGGCGTCAGGGTGGGAGGTGGCCCGTCTGGCGGCCTTACGTGGGAAATTGGCAGTCTCGAACTCGACGTAAATGTCCTCGAAGACGTGCGCCGGGGTGATGCGGCGCGAGCCGTCCGGTGCTTCCACCAGATAATCGCCCGGTTTGCCGTCTTGTTGGCGGCCGCTGACGTCGGTGATAGTGCAGGGCTGGTCGAGACGCTTGGCCTTGGCTAGGAAACGGGTCCGATAGAGCTTCCAGTCATTCACGGGCGAGTCCTTATAGGCCGTGCCTGGCTGGGCGGCGTGCTGACAAAAAATTTTCGAGTGGCGAAGGAGGTTGCAGTGGGAGCAATGTAGCATGCAGCTTGCGGATGTCCAGTTGTGCATATCTTGCGAAGTGTGGAAAAGAAAGGAAGGGGCTTCGGTTCGTGAAAACTGGTGAAGGGGCACGCCTTCCAGGCGTGCCGTAAATTGCACCAGAACCCTCCGGCTTCGGCCGCCGCCAGAAAACTTCGCAGGGCCTAAAGGCCCCATCATTCACCTGTGACGAGCCGGACAAGTGGATTGTGGGCCAATCCAAACGCTATCTGCTAGACTCGCGGGCCGAACTGGTGTTCAAGTTTCGATTTTCGAGTTGCGAGGCAATCATGAAGAGAGCTGGCGTATTCGCTGTAGTGCTGATGTCCGCTGTGGCCGTCGGGCAAGCGCCGCCGGGAGCGCAGTGGAGGAAGCTCGGCAACTTCGCGAATGTGCCGGAGCCGCCGGCACAGACCGTTATTTGGTGTGGCAGTCTGATTGACGGTACGGGAGGGCGACCGTTGGGAAAGACAGAAATTTTTCTGGAAGGTGATCGGATCAAGCGAGTGCGTCCGGTCTTTCCCGATTTCCCCGCCCGGTCTTCAGACGGGCAGGTAGGGTTTATCGACCTCTCCAGTGAGACCTGCCTGCCCGGCCTGATCGACACCCACACGCATGTCCTGCTGCAAGGCGACATCACTGCCGAGGATTACGACAAGCAATTGCTGAAGTGGTCGCCCGAGTACCGCACCATCCTGGGGACGCAATCGGCGCGGAAGGCGCTCAAGTACGGGTTCACCACCATCCGCGATCTCGAGACCGAGGGCGCGGGCTACGCCGACGTGGACATCAAAAAGGCGATCAATGCGGGCGTGATTCCCGGTCCGCGGATGCAGGTAGCCACGCGCGCACTCGACGTGACGGGAGCGTATCCGCTGCTGGGCTATGCGCCCAACGTGCCCGTACCTCATGGCGTCCAGGTTTGCGACGGCGCCGACGCCTGCCGCAAGGCGGTGCGCGAGCAGATCATGTACGGCGCCGACTGGATCAAAATCTACTCGGACCGCAGCTACTACATCGATCCCAACCCGCCCCCCGGGGTTGCGCCCGCACCGATGCTGAATGACATCCCGACGTTCACCCTCGACGAGCTGAGGGCGATGGTCGATGAAGCTCACCGCCAGCGGCACAAAGTTGCGGCGCACGCCACGGCGTATAACGGCGTGCACAACTCGATCGAGGCTGGTATCGACACCATCGAGCACGGCGATTACATCTCCGACGCCGACCTCAAGGTTATGCTCGAGAAAGGCACGTACTACGTGCCCACGCTCTATGTGGGCGAATACGTGGCCGAGGGCCGCGCCAAGGCAGGAGCGCCGGTGTGGCTGGATATGGTGAAGATCAGCGCCGATACCTTCCGCCGTGCCGTCAAGGCCGGAGTGAAGATCGCCTTCGGTACCGATGCCGGCGGATTCGATTGGAACATCGATCCGGCGGTGGAGTTCGGGCTGCGGGTGAGGTACGGGCAGACGCCCGCGGAGGCGCTGCGCTCGGCCACGGTGACCGCATCGGAGCTGCTGGGGATGCAGAAGGATATCGGCACCATCGAGCCGGGCAAGCTGGCCGATATCGTGGCGGTAAAGGGCGACCCGCTGACGGACATCACGGTGCTTGAGCACGTAGACTTCGTGATGAAGGGCGGAGTGGTGTTCAAGAAGCAGTAGTCAGGAGTCAGCGCGGTGCGGCGGCGGCCAGGAGAAAGCGCCCATCGTTGCTCTTGTCGGAGAACTCGATACGGAAACCGCCGCGCTCGATGCGCTCGAACAAGGCTGGTTCGTCGTACTTGAGCGAGCTGCTCATGCGCAGCGGCTCACCTGTGCGCAGGCGTAATTCGCGGCCGGCGATCTTCAAATCCAGATCACGCGCCGGAACGAAGTACTTCACCACCGCATGCGAGCCATTGGTTCCGGGATGCAACTCGAAACGCAGCTCGCCATCGGATTCCGTGAGGCCGACCGAGGCCAGCGGCGCGAAGGCAAAACGACGATTTGCAGGATGGTTGTAGCCGCGTAGAGTCTCTTCCCCAGCAAAGATCTCACCGTCAAACAGGGCACGGTCTTCAGTACGCATAAGCCGGCGCAGACGCGCTGGGAAATGATCAGGATCAAAGGCGCCCAGAGTATTGCCGAGCACGGTATAGACGGCGGAGCGGCCCGCTTCGCAGACGGCTGCCGCCAATGCTTCCAGGTGCTGGTCAGAGCCGATGTCGAGCTTGAAGCCATGGACGGCGCCCGCAGGGGTGGCGCAGGCGAGCGCCAGCTCCAACAGACCCTGGCTGAGATCAGCACCTATATATAGAGGATGGGAGAAGGCATCCAGCAGCACGCGATCCTTGGACCCTTCTCCGCAGCCGAGGCCGCAAAGGGTATCGACCTGCGGCCACATCTCGCCCAGGCGGGGGGCAGCCCGCGCGAGCAGGGTGAGCGCACGATCGGCATTGCGATATTCGGGCGAACGACAGAGCGCGACCCAGGCCTCGACCGAGAGCGGCAGCCAGTAGAAGAACTGCTCGCCCAAGTATCCGCGGGTGAGGGCTTCGGCGAATTGAGCCGCGATCTCGTGCTCGGTGAGCAGCACGGAGACGGGCAACGGGATTGGCATCGAGGCCATCTGGTCGCGCGGCTAATGGATGCGCGGGGGATGCGAATCGATATCGAAAAAAAGTGCCAAATTTTTGCTGTCACCCTGGGCGCGTGGCCTGCATCTACTACGGGGTTGGCAGTTCCAAAAGGAGGCTTGCGCCGAATGAAGATCGTAGAAACTGCTGAAATGGCTCCCACCTGTCATGCCAGCTACAAGCTGGTGGAAACAGAGGAAGTCGCTCCAACCTGTCACAGCTTCAGCGTGGTGGAAACGACGGAAGTCGCGCCGACCTGCCACTGAAGTCTTTAGCCGTTGTTCGCTTCCGCAGCAGAGAATCCGCCACGGCGGAGCTGCCGCGGGAGCCGCACTTATGTCGTCATTCATCGTAGAGCGGCTCTCGGTCGGAACTTTCTACAACCCGCATTTGGCGGAGGGGCTGCTGTCGTCGGGTGATGCGATTGATCACCTCTCGATGGCCGACCCTCCTGCCGCCGACGATATCCTTTTCCATCGCGTCCGGGAGAAGTTTCCTCTCCTGCTGCACGATTATCTTGGGCAGCTTGCCGATCCCCTCAGCGACCACGCGCTGGAGCGGGCGCGCAGCCTGCAGCAGCTCTATCGCGGGCCGTGGATCGCGGAGCACTTCCAATGCCTGCATACCGAGGACGGTAGATACACGCTGGACTATGTCTTCCCGCCGCTATACACCGAGGAGTTTCTGCAGCGCTTCGTGGTCAACGCCCGCCGACTCGCAGATTTTGTGGGTGCACCGCTGGTGATGGAAAACATTCCCGGCTTCTTCTCCGTCGAGCACGCGCAGATGAACGAGGCGGAGTTCCTGCGGCGCTTTTTCGAGGAAAGCGGCTGCGGATTTCTCATCGATGTGCCGCACCTGTGGCTGGCCGCGCATTACCAGCGGCGAGACCCGCGAGAATATATGGGGCGGTTTCCGCTGGACAAGGTGGTGGAGATCCACGTAGGCGGCGTGGAGGAGGACCGCGACCTGGGCGGCCCCTGGGTGGCGCCCACGCGACCAACGCGTGAAATCCTCGAGCTAGGCGTGTGGATCTCGGAGCGCGCCCCCCGGCTGCGAGCCGTCACTCTCGACCAGTTTTCTCCCGAGCTGACGGCGGACGTGATGCTCGAGTCGGTAGAGATGACCCGCGAGGCGTTCGGCCTTACAAGCACGCAAAGAAAAACTGCATAAGTCACGGAAGCACGAGACACAGAGATAATTAAACCGGTTCTTCTCTGGGCCTCTGTGGCGGGAACATGAGC
>Ga0335081_10003279_pt1 | contig 25443 bp, 25 predicted proteins | sample Lox_Sample_35_FD_206713 | JGI IMG/M metagenome (GOLD analysis project Ga0335081, IMG submission 206713) | Soil microbial communities from Loxahatchee National Wildlife Refuge, Florida, United States - Lox_Sample_3.5 | ecosystem: Environmental > Terrestrial > Soil > Wetlands | place: USA...
CACCATCGAGGAGCGGGTCCTGCGCGTGCTCGAGGCGAAGATCAACCTGTTCGAGCTGGTGGTGGGCGAGCTCGACATGATCCTCGGCCGGGTGGACGACGAGTTCGACTTCGAGACCACGGTGTTCGACGCGTTCGTCGCCTCGGAAGACGACGCGGAGTTCGGCGAGCGGATGGCGGTCATCGGCGACGACCTGGCCCGAGCCAGGACCGAGTACCTGGCCAGCCGCACGTCGATCGACAACCTGGTCTCGGAAGAGGAGGGCGCGTGAACACCGTGGCCGGAGGCCCAGGCCGATCGAACACCGACCCCGCGCTGGAGTTCTGGCTGCGGCACGTTGCCGCCGACGGCGGGCTCTGGGACCCGGCCGGGGATTCCGCGTACGTGGTCCTCCCCGGCCACCTTCGCGATGCGTACCGGCTGCCGGAGGAGCTCCGGGTCACCGCCGACCCCGACGTCGCGCGGGAGGCGGGTGCCATGCTGCTCACCGCCGGTCATCCCATCCTCGCCGAGGCCGCCGACCGGGTACTGGCGGCCGGCGACGCCGGCTACCTCGTCCTGGACCGGCCCGCCGCCGTCCCGCCGGGATGTGACGTGCTGCAGGCCGAGGTCCGCGAGGCTTTCCCGACTGACCATGGCCGGATCGACCTGTCCGGCGAGCCCGCCTTCGTGCTGCACCCCGTCATCCGGGTAGGCGCGCTGGTCACCTACGAGCTGTCGGCCGAGGACCGCTTCCAGGAGGAGGCGGAGCGCTGGGTGGATGTCTCTTCCCGTCGCGAGCTGCCTGCCGCGCTTGCCAGGTCGCTGTCCAAGGCCCTTTCTACCGAACGTATGGTGGTACCTCCCGCTGAGAACGTGCTTCCAGCGATCGGTCACGCCCACCGGCTGATGGACTCGGCCGCGGTTTCCCGGCGTGCCGTGCTCGCCGCCGAGGTGAGCGGCGGATTCGAGGCCGAACGCGGCCGGGCTGCGGCGTATTATGCGGACGCGATCGCCGGCATCGAGCGGCGCCTTGCGACTGCCACGCCAGACCGGGCCGCCGTGTTGCGGGAGCGGCTGCGCGCTACCCACGAGGAAAAGGCGCGGCGGCTGGCCGAGATCGCCGAGAAGTACGATGCCCGGCATGTGATCAGGCCATACCGGCTGCATGTGCTACTGGTGCCCGCGCTGCGGGTCGCTGCCGACGTGCTGCGCGGGTCGCGGCGGTACCCGATGAGTTTCGACTGGCTGTTGCCAGCCGCGGCATACGCGCCGGTGCGCTGCCCGTCGTGTTCGGCCGAGGCCGCACTGGTGGCCGGCAAGGAGAAGCTCGGCTGCGAGGCGTGCCTGCCTCCGAAGCCGCCGACGGTGGCGTCGGCCGCTAAGCCGGCCGCGAGGAAACCTGCATCGGCCGCCGGGAAGCCCGCGCCGGTCAAGTCGCCCGCGCCCGCCGAGCCTGCGGTGGCGAAACCGGCCGCTGCATCCCCGGTGGCAGCGTCGAAACCCAGCCAGCGTCGGGCTGTCCCGCCCAAGGTGCGCGGGCCGCAGCAGAAGGCCAGGCCCGCGCTGGCCGAACGCGTGTGGTCCGCGGTGGCGAGCGGCGACCGGCGCACGCTAGCCAGGGTCGTGCATCCTGATTCGCCGGCAGCGGCGCTCGCCCGCGTGTACGGTCCGGCCGCCTTCACCGGCATCATCGGCATGCCCGCCAGTGAGGCGCCGGAACGGTTCACCGCGGCGGTTGACGCAGAGATAGTCCATGGCGTGCTGCTCGGCTCATCCGGCACCGAATACCGCTACTTCATCCCCTGCCAGGACGGGCAGGCGGCCGAGGTGCTGCCGTTTCCGGTGACCGCCGACGGCGCCTTCTGGAACTTCTACTGGTGGGGTCGGCGCCCGGACGCCAGGTCGTCCGCCCCGGCGGCGGGGGACCTTGATCCGGTCGAGCGCCAGCTGGCCGTCGCCGGGTGTGACTGGAACGGCCTCCCAGTCTCCGCTCGCGCCCTGGCGGCGTGGGATCGGCTTGGCGATGTCCGGGATCGGCTGCTCGCCGCGCATGCGCCGGCTGTCCTGGCCGCCTGCGTGATCCGCCTAGTCGGCTACCGGGCCGGAGGGAAGGCGACCTTCGCCAGTGTGGCGGACCACTTCCGGCTGCCGGAGGAGGATGTGCGCCGCGCCGACCGCGCCGTCCGGCCGCTGCTGGCCCTCGGCCCCGGCTGTCCCTGGTAAACCGCCAGGCTCAGTGCTGCCCAGGCCCGGCCTGTGTCTCGCAGCGATCGGCGGATCTGGGCATCGCCGGGATGGTGGCCGCGCGGCATGCCGCCAGGTTACCGGTCCCGGCTCCGTTCTACATTTGCTTACGTGTGCAGAACTGATGGTTGCCGGAGAACGAGCGCCGCAAAAGAGGAGAGAACCGATGAGCGTCCTACCAGACATGGGGTTGCCGAACACCATGAGCGAGGCCGAGTATAAGGCGCTCCCGGCCGGTGTGGCCCGCCGGATCGAGGTAGTTCACGGTTACGTGATCGTCTGCGAGTCGCCGACGCCGCAGCACCAGCAGGTAGCCCGGCGTCTGGCGAACACGTTCGAGACCGCCCGGCCGAAAGAGCCGTGTACTCGCGTGCAGATGGAAACCGACGTGGTGCTGTGGCATGTTCCGAAGTACACCTTCCGGCGTCCCGACGTAGTGGTATACCGATGCAAGGAAGACCGCAACGCGAAGCCAGAGGCATCGGACGTCCTGCTGATGGTCGAGGTGTCATCTCCGTCGACCGAGCGGGAGGACCTGGTGGACAAGATGGCGCAGTACGCAGCGGCCGGGATTCCTGCTTATGTGGTGGTCCGGATGTCCGCCGATGGCGACATCATCGACACGCGGGAGTTTCACTTGGACGCCGCCACGTGCCAGTACCGGATGGAATCGGTCATGGAGTACGGCGTGGTGCTGACCTATCCGTTCAAGATCGCCGTCCCATTCGAGGAGCTGACCGAGTAGGCGGCGCAGGTCTCTGTGCGACAGCATCCGTGATGCGTGGTCGCACACCCTCCACGGGGAACCGCGAATTCGCCGACGGCTTTATGCGCGCCTGATCGCCGTGACCACGCTTACCGAGATGGCCGGACGGCCCGGCGCCCTGCGCGGCACTGGCCCCATCGACCCGGATCCCGGAGATTCCCACTCCGGGGGAAGCTCAGCCCTTAACCCGAACGGCTATGGCAAGATGCCTCGTTGTTCTGCGCCGCCGGGTTAGCCGCGGCTGTCATGCCGCTGGCGTATCTGGCGGATCGCTTCCTGGATGCCGCCCGTCCAGGGGTCGCCGTGCCCAGGAAGCGCGTGATCAGCGGAGATTGCATCGAGACGGGCCAGCGATTCGACCGCCTGGGCCGCGTCCGCGGTGAACGGCGCGACCTGGGGGCCGCGTGCGCCCGTGGTCACCGCGTAGGTGGCGAATGCGTCCCCGACGAACAGGGCGCCGAGCGATGCGACGTGCAGGGCGGCGCTGCCGGGGGTATGGCCGGGCGTCAAGATGACCCGCGGGCTGCCCGGGACGTCCAGGGTTGCCCCGTCGCCGAAGATCGCGACCTGCTGCAGCTTCGGGGTGCGCAGCCCGCCGTGCAGGGCGCTGAACCACAAGAAGCCGAGCAAGGGCCCGAGCTTTACCGGGCCGTAGCCCTTCGCCGGGTTCGGCACCTCGCCGCGGGCCAGGGCGGCGTCGGCTTCGTGCACCCATACCGGGACCCGCCGCTCGCGGCGCAGTCGCTCTGCGAAGCCGATGTGGTCGGTGTGCCCGTGGGTGAGGATCAGCGCCCGAACATCTGCGGGCGTGCGGCCCATTGCGGCCAGCTCCCGGTCGATATCCTTGTAGAAGCCGGACACCCCGGCGTCGATGATCGTTACCTCGTCGGCCTGCTCGATAAGATACGCGTTGATCATGCTGTTGTCGCCGATCCGGTGGATGCCCGGCGCGATCTTCATGATGAGATCCTCCACTCGTCAGGGTAGTGGGCGGCCTGTGTGGCGCCGTTGCCGCCCAGCGGACATGTGCGGTGACCTGACTCGCAGGGCTCTTGAGGCCGGCCGAGCAAGCCGGCGCGGCCGCAGCCGGGGTGGGTCGGCGTGTTGCGCATCCCTGCTGCGACAGGTGCCGGGGACCGCCTGCTGGCGCTGACGGCTGGCTTACGCGCGGGCGGGTGCGGGTGGTCGTGGGGCGGCCGCCGGGTGCGGGCCGTCATGAGGGCCGCGCCGCTGGGTGCCGGGCCATGCCGCCGACAACGGCGGAAGAACGGCCGGCGGGCGGGGTGACGGCGGCGCGAGGCCGGCCGGCCGACGCCCATTGTGCGGCGGCGAGGACGACCGAGCCCGCGGCGAGCAGGATGCCGTGGGAGATCCGGACTGGGACAGGGCTGAAGAACTGCGGAAGGAACAGGGCCATTCCGGTGGCGAAGAGGATGGCGCTGGTGCGGGGGAGGACGTCTGAGCGCCACACCGCGATCGCCGCCATGATGGCTGCGGCAGCCAGCAGCAGCAGTCCCGTGCCGAAAATCGTCGCCGCGAGCGGCTGGTAGCGCACCGCGTGGGTGAGACTGAGAAGGTCGGCCCTGGGCCCAGCGGATCCGGCGATCGCGTGCAGCCCGAAGCTTTCAGCTCCGTAGTAGGGCAGCACCAGCCCGGAGCCGATCCAAGCCAGCAATGCTGCTGTCAGGGCTAGCGGCTCGGCCCTGGTGGGTGCGAGCGTCAAGCGCAGGGCCAGCAGCCCCAGCGGCATCAGGATGAACCCGAGCATCGCGAAGAAATGAGCAGTCACCCAGGCAGTGGAGCTCATCGAGGCTGTTGCCCCGGCGACCGTGCCTTCGTCGTGCCAGGGCCGCAGCGCTGGGTACGCGAGGAACAACACGCCGGCAGCCGCCAAGGCGACAGCGCCTGCGCGGATGCGGGTTGCGGAGGTGGACATGTGCGTCTCCTGTGATTGTGAACTGCGGCAGGTCAGTGCCGGGGCAACGATGCGAGGTACATCTGGATGAGCTGTTCGTAGGTCTCGGCTGGGTCCTCGGCCAGGCCGAAGCCACCGCTGGATTCGATCGAGACGAAGCCGTGGACGATCACGCGCAGGCACCGGGTGGCGTGAATCGCGGCGGCGCCATGCAGGCCGTAGCCGCGCAGCACGGCCAGGAATACCTCGATAAAGCGCTCCGCTGGCTGCGCCAGCGCCGGGTCGTGCATCGGGTCCGGCGGCACCGCCAGGTAGCGGGCAGGATGTTCTGCGCCGTAGGCGCGCAGCCGCCTCATCAGCGCGGCGATCGCTGCGTCCCCGCTCAGCCCCAGCACGGCTGTTGTCGCCACCTCGGTCATCTCAGCCAGGACCCGGGCGGCCACCCGTGACCGCAGCTCGGCCAGGCTCGCCACATGCTTGTACAGCGACGGCGCGGCAACCCCGGCCCGGGCGGCGACCACCGACAGCGACAGCGCCTCGGGCCCTCGCTCATCGACGATGGCCAGGGCGACATCGACCACCCCGTCGGTGCTGAGCCCTGCCCTAGGCACGGCCGCCAATCCCCAGAAAGCTACGCTCCATAGCTAGAAAGCTATGTTAATGAGCTATCGGTTGTCAAACGCGCGGGCAACGCCTGCCAGGCAGGCGCGTTGTGCGGAATGCCTTGCCGCCCCCCGGGCCCGACCCGGGCGGTCTGGGCCAAACGCGGGCGAGGTCCACCCACGCCGTCCGCCTGCCAGCGCCGATGTCAGCTTTCGGATCGAGTCTGCCGCCGTTAGCGTGGAGAGTGTCCAGCGAACGGTGCAACTACCGTCGCTGCTTAGCCCGGCGGGGAGGCACCCTCGTATTCACGTGTGCGTACGTGCGTTCGCGGAACCGGGACGCTGCCGTGATCCCGCTGTGCGGCGCTCGAGGCGCAATGCCCTGTTGACGATCCGGCGTCCCGGGTAACCGCCAGCCCCGCAAAACCGATTTCGGACCTCACTGAAGGGTCAGGACATTCCAGGCGGTGACTGGCGGCACCTAGGGTGCACCGGCGAACTGTGTCACCGGCACGCCAACTCTGCCCCCCCAGCCCCAGGAACCGCAACTGCTTTATATCCCGCAGCCTCATCGCCCAGCCAGACGCCCAGCTCAGGCAAAGGTCCCTCAGTGGGGACAGTCCCTCAGCGTGGGGCTGCACATATTCGCCGGCCAGGCTCTGCGGCGCGTTTGAGAAGCCCAACGGAAGGCGGTAGGCCAGATGGGCGATCGCAGTGGTGAGCGGACGCGCGCGAGCGCAGTCATCACGGTGCACGAGTACGAGCCCTCGGCCTACGACGAGTCGGCCGAGGGCCCGGTGCTGACCCGGATCCACGTGCAGGAAAGCTTCAGCGGCGGCATCGAAGGCGATGGAGGTGGCAGAGTTCTTGCAGGCCGCCCGGCCGGACGGGCCAGCTGGTTTCGCGGGGACCGAGCGGGTGACCGGGAGGCTCCGGTCATTCCTCCTGTTCGGAGAAGATGTCCTCCAGGAGGAGCCTGAGCCGTGCCGGCGGTTCCTCTTCGGGGAAGATCTCGCGCACCGAGGCGAGGACGTCATCGACAGTGTGCAGGCCGAGCACCTGGTTCGGGTGTTCGAGCTGGATCATCCGGCGACCCAGGCGGCCAGGCAGCGTGCCCTGCGCCGCAGCGGAAGGTCCCTGGCCCGCGTCAGTTTCGTCCCGGTCGTGTCCGGCGCGGACGATCCGGGCCGGGCACTGGCCGCGGCGGGCTTCACGGCGGGAGCGTCGGCCCTGGTGGTGCGGTGGCGGCGGGTCACCGTCCAGCTATGGGGGGGAGGCCTTGCGCGATGAGCGCGTCATGCGCATCGTGCGCAGCGGCCTGGACGAGCCCATCGAGATCATCGCCGGACTGCTCCGCCGCGAACGGCAGGACGGCGGCGTGCCGGCCGGGATCGACCCTGAGAGCGCCGCCCGGGTCTGCGCCGCCATCTTCCAGGGCCTGGTCCTGCAGCAGGCGTGGCACCCCGGGCCGACCGGGTCGGCCTGACCAAGGGTAGCGTGAGCCGCCAGATCGACCATGCCGTCGCCGCCGGCCTGATGACCGTGCGGGTCGCCTCCCACACCCGCCGTGAGAACGCCGTCGCCTTGACCGAGGCCGGAACCGCCCTTGTCCGCCGCGGCGACGCCCTCACCCAAACCTCTCGTGCCGCGCTGCAGGACGCGGCCGACCCCGAAGACCTCACCGCCGCCATCCGTGTCCTGCGCGGCCTGCTGAAAACACTCGAGCCGTGAACCCGGGGAAGACGCCTGCCCGGCCGCGCGTGGCAGCGGCCCGGGGCCGCGCCACCACCGTCCGTTCGGAAGAATAAGATTTCATTCACCGAACGGACGGTGGTGCACGCATTTCATCACGGTCCGCCTCATATAAGAGTGCCTTTCGGCGGTAGTGACACGAGTACTGAAGGTTCTGGATGACCTGACCCTCGCGCAGGCGGATCCAGAACTTGATGTTTCTGGGACCCTGGGAAGATGCCCAGGGCAGCATCTGTGTCAGCATTACTGGCACCCACGGGCTGCGTTCACATCAGCCCATCACGTAACAAGGCCGCATCAACGACACCCGCCTGATCTGACGAAACCGGAATCTTGGCTAAATCCCGGGAATTCGGATTCACAGCTTCTTGCCAGTCGTCTTAGAGCAGTACGACTGAGACGTCGATGCAGCTGATGTGGGCACCCCAGTCCACGCCGCAGGCGCGGACTGGGGGCGCGCACGATCGGTTTACCAGCCGGTGTAGGCCAGAACGGCCGCCGTGGCGATCACGCCGACGCCTACGATCCCGAATGTGCGGTACATCCGAGTGCGCAGCGCCGGAATCAGGACCGCGAGGCTGATTCCGACCGCGAGGCCGATCAGGCCCAATCCGGCGCTCGCCAGCGCCTGCAGGCCCGCCGAGGCCCAGACCGAGGCGTTTGCAGGCACGCCTGTAACCGCACCGTAGGTCAGGTTGTCGATGCTCAGGGCCACCGGCAGAACCCAGATGCCTCGCCACGACCATTTTTGCAGCTGCTCCGATGTCTGCATCTTGCTGGCGACGAAGTAGATCCCGATCCAGTAGAGGCCGAGCGCGACAAGCAGCGTCATCTCGAGCACGGTGCTGAGCGAGTCTGATATGGAGAAATGGAACAGAGTGCCGATCAGGTACCCGATTCCATCTCCGGCTCCGTACGAAAGCCCGTACGGCAATGCCAGGGCTGACACGCCCGCGATCGCCCACCACTTCCGCTGTGATGGGTGCTTGTGCTCGCCCGGTGACCTGAGCTCACTGTGCTCGTGATGCCGCTGTTTGATGAACATCGGTCCCGTGACGATGCAGGCGATCAGGGAATCGACGCCCAAGAGAAAGAATGCCGCGTAATTGAAACCACCCATGCCACTTCGACCTTTCGGTTTGACCGTTTTTGACCGTTCGATTTGACCGTTCCCCTGCCTGCTGGCGAGGGGCGGCCATATTATGTCTCGTTCTGTCCACTAAACCACAAAAGTCATTCTCGTATAGTAGTCCGAATAGATCCGAACCTTTGGGGTGACCGCACCCGGGCCCGGAACTTTAAGTATGCTGACAGAGACAGTAGCTTGAAGCGCGGGCGCTCAGACTATCGCGATACGCGCGATCAGGCTGTCCACGCCTATGAGAAGAAGGAACGTCTTAAGATCTCCCGAGGGATTGGCAGGAACGTCTTGCCGCGGGATCCGCAGGCGGAGATCGCCGCCGGGCCTTACCAGGAACGGGGTTAGCATTAACCGGACCAGCGGCGGCGGTGCTGACGGGGACCCTCCCTCCTCTTCCGAATGTGTCTCCTGAGCAGCGTAAAATGGCGTGTGTTAGCTGTCAATAGTGGCGCTGGAGAGCGGCCTGACCTGCAGTTTGTAATAGGTGTTTCTGTTAATCTGGGCACAGGCGAGTTTTGCAACAGGTGTTGCACTCAAATGGCGTGTCGGCTTTCATGGCTGGTTTTCCCGGGTGCAGCGGCGCACGCCCGGCCTCGGCCAGGTCCGCGTAGCACACGTCGGCGTAGGCCCGTGCGGACTCGGTGTGTGGCAGCCCCCGTTCGATGAGCGCGGCGCGCAGTCCCAGCCGCCGGGCGCCGCGGAGTTCGCCGTCCCGCCGTCCCGCCGTCCCGCCGTCCCGCCGTCGCCGCCGTCCCGCCGTCCCGCCGTCGCCGCCGTCCCGCCGTCGCCGACGTAGGCGGCCTCGCCGGGATGACGCCGAGCGCGTCGGGTACGGCCCGATAGACCAGGAGATCCGGCTTGAGGACGGCGACGGACCAGGACATGGCCGTCGCGCTCACCCTGTCGCGGAAGCCGAAACTGTCGAGCAGCCGCTCGGAATGGCTGACCGCGTTGGAGACGATCGCCAGCCGGACACCGGCGGCCAGCACTCAGGGCCTGGCGATCGGGTTCTATGTCGCCGTAGAGCGGGGGTAGCCCGTCGCGGGCGACCCGCGGCCACGGTGGCCGGGTCGCGCCGCTGGCCCGCGTAACGGCAGGCGAGGGTGAACCTGGTCGTCATGCCGGGCACGTCGCCGAGCATCGCGGCGCATCCCAGGGCGCGATAGCAGGTGAGCCAGCGCTCCTGGGTGACGCCGAGCGGCGCGGGGACCGCGTGGTAAACGAACGGCGCGGCGAGGCGTGGATGAGCGTGTCGTAGAGGTCGAAGAGGACCGCCGCGGGCGGGCGGCCTGGGGCGCCCGGCATCAGGTCGGCCAGGAGTGCCTCCGGGGATCGGCGTAGAAGCGCAGGAGCTGGCCGACGTCAGCCGCGCTGACCAGCCCCGCCTCCTGCGCGCTGGCGAGGACCTGGGGATAGCTGGTGACCGCGCGGACCGTCCAGGGGGCCAGCAGGTCGCGCATCTCCGGGAAGTTCCAGTTGGCGATGGACTGGACGCCCTCCACCCGCACGCTGGTCTCGGCTAGCAGCGCCCGGATGGCCCGCGCGGCGCTGCCGCCGCTCGCCACGACGTCCTCGATGATGACGGCCTGATCACCCGTCCCCGGCTCGCACTCGACGAGCGGCCCGCCGGGCTCGCGTGCCTCGGCGCGCACGTAGGCGAGCGGAAGGTCGAGCCGCTCCGCCACGGTCTTCGCCCACGGGATCCCGGCATACGCGACAGCCACGATGTAGTCGGCACCGGGGAACGACGAGCGGGTGGCGTCGGCGAGCGCGTCGTCGACGAGGCGGCGGAGGGCCGGGACGGCGTTGAGGCGGCGGCAGTTGCAGCCGCAGGGGGCAAGGATCCCGGATTTCCAGCGGAACCACTGGTCCTGGGGCATGCGCAGGTCGGCGGTGAAGGCCCCGGATGTGACGAGCGCGGCGGCGACGGGGCGGGCGTGGCGCGCGTCGGTCAGGTCGGCGGGTGGCCAGCTACCGGCGTCCGGCGGAGGGGCCGCGCCCGGCGGGCAGGCCACTACGCCCGCGCGCTCAGTTCCGCGCGAACCAGGGCATGGCTCGGGGCATAGGGCGTCATCCGCGCGTACCCGTCCCGGCAGCTGTTGCGGTGCAGGTCGTGGATGAACCAGTCGGGCATGCGGCGCAGGAACCGCGGCAGCTCGCCGTGATTCGCCGGGCTGAGGGTGAACTTGCACACGCGGACGTTCCAGGCGAAGTCTTCGGCCTCCACGATTCCGGCCAGGTCGTCGAGGGTCTTAACGGCCGTGTGGTTGAGCGTGTCTTCCTGGGCTGGGTCGAAGCACCCGTTCGGCTGGCCGGGTACGGCGGCGATGTAGAGGAAAATCCTGGCGGCGAGGGGCAGGTCCTCACTTGCGCGCATGAGGCAGCGCTGGTGGGCGCCGGTCACCCGCACGTCGTCGACGACCAGCAGGTGCGCGCCGCGGACCTGCGCTGGCCGGAACCGGCGGAACGACAGGGCATTGGCCGCCATGTGCAGGTCCCGGGCCTGCGCGGAGAGCGTACCGTAATCCCCGGCGGACGTGCTGATCCGGTCCACCCGCAGCAGCGGTACAGGGGCCAGCCCGTTCCTTGCCCTGGCGGCATTGAGCACGGGCTGCAGCCGGCGGGCGAGGGTGGTGGCTGCCGCGGGGACGTGGGCGTAGGGAGAAGAGGCCATCAGCAGCCGTGGTGCGAGGGTGAGTTCCGGGTGAGCCTCGCAGAAGGCCGCGCCGAGTGCTCGCGCGAAGGTTTCCGCGGCGGCGACCGAACCGTACTTGTACCTGCTGTAGCGCGCGGGGCTGAACGGCAGGCGGCAGTTCCCGTCCGCGACCGGCCCCGGGCCGCCAAGTGAATACAGGGCAAACTCTCGTGCCGGAATAACGGTCGCCAACCGCGTACCTCTCGATTCCATCGTGGAATTGGCGACAGCGCGCCGACGTGGATCCTCCTCCCTGAGGAAGTTAAATCAGGTGACTTTAGCTGTCAACAGTCCTCGTTCGGAATCTCCGGCTGCACACGGGTCCCGCATGAGAGGCCACGCCTCCCTTTCAGGACTAGCAGCCCGGCCTGCCACACGTAAGACGCTTGTGGTATTTCCCTGTTCGGCGGTGCGCTATGCGTGGAACAGGTGTTGCATGTCAATGGGCGCGGACGGCTGCCCATCAAGCTGGCTTCCTCTCCTGACGCGGCTCCGGGGCTCGGCGTCCAGCCCCCGGGTTGCGCTGTGGGACCGCCTGCGGGCCGTCGGCGCCACTTCGATGGTCACCAGCGTGTGGGTGCTGCCGGAGACGGGCCCGCACCCGGAATTGCTCGAGCAGCTGCGGGACGGGCTGCTCCGGCAGGGCGGGATCGGGTTCGTGCCTGAGCATCCCGGCTTCGGCGCCGGACGTGAACGCGACCATCGTGTCGCCCTTCCGGGCCGACCGAGGCCGCGAGTACGACGAGTTCGCCGAGCGCTGCACCGCTCTCGTGCACGAGATCGGCAAGGAGGGCATGGCCGGGAAGTACACCTTCGCCGAGATGGGCAGAGCGAGCAGGACCTGGGGAAGCTCGCCCGCTGGCTGGCGAAGATCCAGGCGCGTGACTTCTTCCCCGATGAGCGGGGGCAGGAGACGGTCGCCATGCTGGCTTGGTGCCAGAGCGCGGTGGAGGCCTTCTCGCAGTCGGTTTACGCGGCCGAGGAAGTAACCGGTTCCGGTGCCCGCGGGCGTCAGGCACCCGGCGGTGCGGACACCGGCCAATTGGACCCGATCCAGCCGGCGTGAACGGAGAACGGCCGGGCGGGATCCGCCGGCGCGAACGCCTCGTCGGCGACAACGGCGCGGTGCAGCGGCAGGCTGGTCGCCAGCCCGGTTATCTCGAACTCGTGAAGCGCCCGGCGCGCCCGCTGCAGCGCTTCGGCCCGGGACGCCCCGGTCACGATCAGCTTAGCCAGCAGCGTGCCGAACGCCGGGGCGACCACTGACCCCCGCTCCGTGCCGGAATCCAGCCGCACGCCGGGGCCGGAAGGGGGACGCCAGGTCCGCACGGTTCCCCGCGCCGGGGCGAAACCGCGGGCCGGGTCCTCGGCGTAGATCCGGAACTGGAGCGCGTGCCCGCGTACCTGCGGTTCGCCCGGGCCCAGGGCGCCGCCGTCAGCGATCCGGAATGACTCACGGACCATGTCGAGCCCGGTGACTTCTTCGCTGACCGGGTGCGCGACCGCGAGCCGGGCGTTCGCTTCGAGGAAGGCGAGCGCGCCGTCCCGGCCGAGCAGGAACTCGCACGTCGCCGGACCCGTGCAGCCCGCCGCCCGCAGGATCGCCGCAGATGCGGCGCGCAGCCGCCTGTCCAGTACGGCGGGCAGGAACGGGGCCGGGGCCTCCTCCACCATCTTCTGATGGCGCCGCTGGAGCGAGCAGTCCCTGGTGGAGATCACCGCGACGCCGCCGTGGGAGTCTGCCAGGCACTGGACCTCGACGTGCCGCGCATGGTCCAGGTACCGCTCGGCAAAGCACTCCGCCCGGCCGCCCGCGGCGGCGGACGCGTGTATGGCCCGCGCGCAGGCACCGGGGATCTCGGCGGCCGACCGGGCGATGGCGACGCCTTTCCCCCCGCCTCCGGCCGCAGCCTTGATCACGACGGGCAGCCCGTGGTCGCGTGCGAACGCCGCCACCTGCGCCGCGTCCGAGGCAGGTACGCTCATCGCCGACAGCAGCGGGGCGCCCGCCTGCCGTGCGGCCTGCCGGGCGGAGAGCTTGTCACTCAGCCGCCGGATCGCTGACGGCGACGGCCCGATCCAGGTCAGTCCGGCGTCCAGTACCGCCTGCGCGAACTCGGCGCTTTCGGCCAGGAACCCGTAGCCGGGGTGCAGCGCGTCCGCGCCGGAGCCCGCCGCCGCCTGGAGCACCTGGCGCATCTTCAGGTAGGTCTCCGCCGACGTCGCCCCGTTCAGCGGCACAGCCTCGTCCGCCGCCTGCACGTGGACGGCGTCCCGGTCCGCCTCTGCGTACACGGCCACGCTCGCCAGGCCCGCGTCCCGGCACGCTCGGGCGATCCGGACCGCGATCTCCCCCCGGTTGGCGATCAGGACTTTACGCATGCCGCCCTAGCCTGTCCCTCGGTGCTGTCGTCGACCGCGTCAGGCTAACCGAAGCGCCCTGGCCATCAGGAACGACGCCAGGGCGACCAGCCCCGTTCCGGCCAGCCGTTCGCTCCGCGACCGAACTCGTTCGGTGCCCTCGCTGGTGAAGCGGGGGCCGAAGGAGGCGCCGCGTGGGGGTGCGGGCGCCTGCGCCGTCATCGAGGATTCACTCACGTTCACCCGTCCGGCCTTCCCCAGCCTGTGACCCCTGGGTGGAACAGCGGCGCTTGGGCACTTCCCTGGGCTTCGCACCCCGCAGTCGCCCGCGACGCACGCCAGGGCGGGGACGGTCCATGCGCACTGGACCGGGTGCTACAAGCGTGATCACGAACGGCGACGAGCGGCACATCTGGACAGCCTCCGGCATGCGCGACAGCATCACGAAGGCCCGGCGCTTCCCCTCACCGAGACTCACTCACCAGCTTACACACCTGTAACTATCGGCAGACGTACCAGCCTGCGGGTGACGGGCGTCGTGTCGATCGCGAACTGGAACTTCCCGCAGATGCCGGGAACTGCTGGCGCCGTGGCCCGTTCGCTCGCTCACCGGCTACCCGCAGGTCCTGGCCAGCGCGCAGGAGGCGGGCCTGGTCAGCGCGGCGGCGTGGCGGAGCTGCGGCGCTTCTACGCCGACCCGCAGGCGCCATTCCTGGCGCCTGCGCACCGAAGCCTCCTGCGGCGTCTTATCCGTCGGCTCCCGGCAGTTTGGTGGTGACCGCCGTGGGCGCCGGCGAGGGGATGACCCTGTGGGGGAAGACGGAGTGGATGAAGTGGGGGAAGGCGTGGGTGGCGAGCGGGGGGCCGACCAGGAGGGCGGCCGACAGCGTGACAAGGATGCCGCCCGCTATCAGCTTGGTGCCGGTGGAGATGCGTTCCACGCTGATCCGGATCTTTCCGTCGCGCACCTTCCGGCCGAGGTATAGGCCGGCCATGAGGGCCAGGAACGACTGGACGACGATGGCGGTGATGGCCTCGGCCGTGGTGAAGTACTGGCTGTAGCCGATGGTGAAGCCCACGATCAGTTCATCCATGCTGATGCTGAGGCCGAGCGCGATGATGGCGCGACCGCGCGCTGCCACCAGCGCTCTCGCCTTCTCCGCCTCGTCGTCATCGTCGTCGTTGAAGGCCTCGTCCAGCATCAGAATGCCAATGATGGCGACGATCACCGGCACGACGAGCGGGACGATATACCGGCCGACGAAGGTCAGGTCGATCACGTCGGCTAGGTGGGAGCGGTAGGCCAGCTGAAGTTCCTTGAGCTCGGTAGGGCTACCGAGCTGGTACGGGTCGATGGTTATATGGGGAGGGCCGGTGATCAGGTGAATCAGCGGCGTCCCCACTGCCAACCCGATCAGCGGCATTATGGCTTCGAATGCGATGAACACCACTGTGACGCGCAGCAACTGCGCGCGCGTCAGCCGAATTTCCCCCAGGACGGCGAATGCGATAGCAAAGTTGTCAAGGCACAAAGGCAGGGTAAAAGCCAGCAGCCTAAGCATCTTCCCAACCTTTCGCTACCCTGCATGGCCGCCGTGTCTACGGCGGGGCTGACCTCGCGTCACGAGGAGGTAACACCCATTTAACGGCGGATCGGCCCGGCTGGTTCGACGTTCCGGAAAGGACCGGCTACCTGGACTTAGTCCTCATGCAGGCGAGGACCCGACGAAGCTCCGGGCGACATGATACCACCAGGAGAAGGCGGACGCAGGCTTGTTATGGATGTGTAATTAAATAATCGCGTTCGGTCACCGGAGGATGAATCCAGGGCGTTTGCCCTGGTGTATCTCAGGATCATCACTCCACTATCATCTTACGATAACGCGCTCCATCTGAGGCGTTAGAAGCAGAATTCCCGAATTTCCCGCGTCATGCCGCCTGGCTGGTCTAATCTATGCCTCTAAGAGCGGAACGGCGGACGTGGAGGTGGATTGCGTGCGTAACGCGCGCCGGTCCGCATGGCGGTGCCGCATGCAGGAAAGCGGCATGTCGCGTGTTGCGGGGCAGCTAGCGGTTCCCGCGGTGCTGGGGCTGGTGATCGGAGTGGTGCTCGCGTTCCAGTCGGGCACGAGCAACTCAGGTCTTACCCAGATCCCTCTGGGCACCTATGTGACCCCGGCCGCCTCCGATACCGCCGCGGCGCTGGCGACGGCCACTCCAGCAACGAGCATGAAGTCCAATACCACCTGCGACATCATCGTTCCGGCTAACCCGCTGAGCGCGCAGGGGCTGGCTACTCCCTATCAGCTCACCGGTCCCGACGGGATGACGCCGACGCAGTCGGGGTGCGAGATGAGCAACGGGGCGAAGCTGGGGGCCTTCGTCCAGGCCACGATCCTGGACCCGGCCACCGGGGCGCTGTCGGTCTATGAGCCGCTCGTGATCACGCAGGGCACCAGGCCGGATACGCCGGACATGAAGCTCAGTCCGCCCGTGATCCCGGCGGACGCGGTCGCGACGATCGACTTCGGGTTCAACGGTACGGACCTGGTCCAGGTGGGGGCGACCCCGACCACGCTCGCGGATGCCCACTGCGTCAGCGGCCAGGCGGGGTCGGCCTTCGGGCAGACGTCGTTCTGCAACGGGGTCAACTTCTTCAACGCGGTGCGGCAGGCCGAGCGGAAGGGACTGCTCAAGGTGCCATCCCCGGGTACCTCGAACGCGATCGTCCCGTCGGGCGGCGACCTGGGCACGGGCCGGTCGTGCCCGGTCATCAGCAACTTCGAGGTGGCCGGCCTGCACCCGGGCGAAAGCGTGACCGCCACCTACCTGCTCAACCCGCTCACCGGCCAGACGGCGCAGGACAACCAGACGTACCGGGGTTACGTCGCAGGGGCGACGCTGCTGCACGACAACAGCGCAAACGCCGTGCTTGACCAGTACGTCGACCCGATCCTCGGGTGCACCCCGTTGGAGGTGCCCGACCTGTCCCACGCCAGCGTGCCGGCCTTTTCCGAGGCGCTGGACGAGATAGCGGCGGGCGCGCATGAGCCGAGGATCGCGGCGCTGGTGCCGGAGAACGACAAGGTGGTAATGGACGGCGGCGAGTCCGACCCGGCGAAGACCGACCTGTACCGGGGAGAGTTGGGGCAGGCGCTGATCAGCAGCCAGAGCGACAAGACCAGCGACCCGGCGATGTACTGCCAGAACCTCGTCGACATCCAGACGCCGTTCCTGGCGGCCAACCAGAAGCTGCTCGCCACCGGCCAGTCGCCGGTGACGGCGACCGCTGACAACCTGCTTACCTTCCTGGCGAACGACCTGAGCGCGTCCTTCACCAGCCTTGGCTGCCAGCAGTTCCACCTGACGAATCCCGTCACGCTCAAGCGGAACGGCGCTGGCGTGGCGATCGCGGCGACCTTCGACACCGCCGTGCAGACGGCGCTGTGACAAAGGAGTCAGGCAATGGATGTTCAGGAAGTAGGCAAAAGCGGACGGCACACGCGTTCGGACGACGACGATGACGACGTGAGCGCACGTGATGCCGAGGACTCTGCGGACTCCGACGACGACGACGATGACCGGCGCGTTCCGGAAGCCTGGCGGAGCAAGCCCTTCAGGCTCACCGTGATGGCGGCGGTGGTCATCCTCATGACGGGGATCGGCTTCGGCGCCGGCAAGCTGACCGGGGTCGGCAACAACGTGGTTCGCTCGGACATCCCCAAGCCGGAGACGACCGCTGACCCGTTCATCGAGGGCTCCGGCTCCATCGCCGACAACAGCCACGCGAACATCCTGTCGACGACGGCGCCTGGCATGGTCCACATCCTGTCGGGCGGGAAATCGGCCGGGATCGGCCTGGTGCTCACGCAGTCGGGGAAGGTGCTGACTACGTACCAGCCCGCCAAGGGCGCGCAGAACCTGTCGGCGGAGTACGTCCTGTCCGGCGCGACCTTCAAGGCCATGGTGATCGGCATGGACCAGTCGGCGGGCCTGGCGCTGCTTCAGATGGCGGGCCGTCCGGGGTGGCCGTTCGTGACCGTCGAGGTCGGGAACTCGGACAGGCTCGTTCAAAACGCGGAAATCTCCAGCTTCACGTCCTACCACGTGCCGGGCAAGGTCTACGACACCGCGGTCGGCACCACGGGCACGACAACCAAGGTGACCATCGATGCCGGCACCCTGACCGCCATGAACGTGACCGTCGACGTCGCCAACACCAGCAAAACCCGCAGCGGGCTGATGGCGTCGACGCTGCAGTCTGACACGCCGTCGGTGCTCGGCGGCCCGCTGGTGGACCTGAACGGCAAGGTGATCGGCATCACCATCGGGGGTTCGGGGAGCGGCCTCAACATTACCGGCTACGCGATCCCGATCAACACGGCGCTCGCAGTCGCCACACAGATAGCTGACGGCAACTCCCAGCGGTGAGAAACCGCCGAGCACCAGTCAGGTACGGCTCGGACCTGCAATGTGTGCCCGGCTGGAGGAACTGAGGAGATCAGGTGCCAGGCCTGCTGACTGCCGCGATAGTTTTCACCCTGGCCGAAGCGCTGCGGTAAGGTTCGGGTTACAGCCAGCCCGTCGCCATCGCACCAGCGAGGCAGAGCAGCAAGATTCCGGCCACGACCTCGCCGCGCTCGCCGGTCACCAGACCTAGCTTCGCGCCCAACTCCAGTCCGATCAGGGTCAAAACGGCGCTGAAGGCTCCGAACGTGACCACCGCCGCGACGATGGGGACAGCAAGCGCTCCAAGTGCGAGTCCCACCGCGAAGTCGTCTAGGCTAAGCGCGGCGCCGCTGACCAGCAGCCGCCACCCGTGCCAGGCCTGCGGGGCGTCGTCGTCACCGCGCACTGCCTCGACGAGTCCCCAAACCGCAGTCGCGGCTAGCACGACCGCGCCGGTCAACCGGGCGGCGCGCCCCAGTTCTCCGGCAAGACCGTGGCCGATGAGCAGCCCAGCGGCCGGCATCACGACGTCCCACAAGCCAAAGACCGCGGCCACTTTCAATCCGGTCAGCCGATCCACGCCGCTGACCCCGATGGCGATTGCCGCCCCGAAGTTGTTCAGCCCGAGCGCGAGGGCCACGACTAGCAGCGCCACCACAATTAAGGATCGTCTCCCGAACGGATCGTGGTTCCTGCCGAGGACCAAGGGTCCTTTAATCACATGGATAACCCGGGCCTCGCCAACCAATGAGGAGGCCCGGGTCGTGTAGTGGGCTAGGTCAGCCGATTTGGTGCAGCACGCCGGCCCCGATGATCATGAGACCTCCGGCGACCCCGTTGGCCAGCCACATGTGGCGCCGCACCGCGGGAATTGAGTAGGCGATCCCGATGCCGATCGCGAGTCCGACGCCGGCCTGGATGGCACTTGACGCGAACTGCTCGAAGGCCGAGAGGTAGATCGAGGCGCCGTGGGAAACCCCGTCGACCGCGCCGTAGGTGATGTTGTCGAGGCTCAGCAGCCACGGCAGGAGCCACACGCCCCACCGCGCCTTGGGATTCTCCTCCGCTTTCGCTGCCCTCTTCGAGACGATCGCGACCGCGATCCAGTAGGCGCCGAGCAGGGCGACGACCGCGGGCGCGAAGTTGCCCCAGCTATCCGGGTACGACCAGTGCAGGGCGCATCCGAGCAGGTAACCCAGCCCGTCACCGACGCCGAACAGCAGCGCAAACGGGACGAGCACGGACATTCGCCGGGACATGATCGGCCCGACCGCGATACACGCGACCAGGCTGTCAGTGCCTAGTAGTAGCCAAGCGTCCACTGCAACCTCCTTGTTTGCCGTTTTGGGTAAGCGTTTGAGTGGTGAAGGGATGGCGGTCCCGGTGGCGCCGGGACCGCCTATCCCGCGAGGGGAGCAAGCAAGTGGAGCGGCTACATCCCGGAGGGGTTCATCAACCGATGGTGAGGACGACCCCTGCGCTGTCCCCGACCCGGCACCGCCGATGACGATGCCGATGGCGATGCAGATGCCGTTGGCGTTGCCGTTGTGTTTGTTGCCGTCTGCATCGTGGTCTTGAAGGTCGCCGCGACCGCCACGCCGTTACCGTCCAGGGTGACCGCGACGGGGTTGGTCAGGCCGAAATTCTGGCAGTTGAGGTTAGTGAAGGACATGCTCAGCCGGTTGGCCAGGAACGTGAGCAGGTTGTCGCCGACCCCCGCCACCGGTGGCTGGCCCGTGGCCAGCAGGGTCTGATTGGCGGCCAGGAACGGCGTCTGGATGTTGACCATGTTCTGGCAGTACATCGCGGGGCTGCTGGTCTGATTGTTCTGGAAGTTGATCGGCGCCTGCCCCACTTCCTCGCGGTACAGGTCGGTCTTGGCCGCGTCGAAATTACCGTCGCCGTTGAGGGTCATCTCGTCGTTCTCCGGCACCAGCGCCGCGATCCTGGGCTGGTTCCTGGCCGCCAGCAGCTCGTCAAGGGCCTGGGAGCTGGTCGGCTGGTCGTTGTTGGCCAGGTCGGGCACCTGGAACGGGGTGCACCCGAGCACGGGGTCCATGAACGTGTCGAGCAGGGTGTTGTCACTGCCGTTGAGCAGCGGGGTGGAGCCGGCGATGTTAGCCGCGTTGGCCGTGGTGTCCTGCGCGGTCTGGCCGGTGGCCGGGTTGAGCAGGTACTCGGTGGTCACGTTGTCACTCGGGTCCTGGTCCACCATGTCGAAGTTGCGGGTGACCGGGCAGTCGTTGCCAGTGCCGAGCCGGCCGCCGGACGGCACGATCTTCGCCGAGGTGCCCTCGGACGGGACGCGCAAGCGGCCTTCGCGCTCCAACTGGAACGCCGTGTTGAAGAAGCTGATGCCGTTGCAGAACGACACCTGGCCAAAGACCGAACCCGGCTGGCCGTTGATGCAGTTGCCCTGCTGCAGCGCGGTCGCCGTCGCACCAACCTGGGTCAGGTCGGTGCCGTTGAACCCGAAGTCGATGGTCACGACCGCGTTCCGGGGCAGGGTCGGCACGGTGGGCGCGACGGCCGGCGTGGTGCCCTGGGTGATGACCAGCGGGTCATAGACCGCGAGCGCGCCGGTCCGCGGGTTCAGGATGGTGGCCTGAACGAACGCACCCAGGTTGGCCGCGTTGGTCATCGTGCAGCCCGATGCGGCCGGCGTCATCCCGTCAGGGCCCGTGAGCTGATAGGGCGTGGCCAGGCCCTGCGCGCTGAGCGGGTTGGCCGGGACGATGATGTCGCAGTTGACGTTGGTCGTCGTGGCGGCCGCGCTGGCCGTCGGCGCAGGGTCGCTGGCCGATGCGCTCGCGCAGGGTGACGCCGTGGGGGATGCTGGGTCCGTGGCAGACGCGGGGGCCGTGGCCGTGGGGGACCCCGCGTCCGAGGCCGACGTCGTGGCCGTGGCCGGGTCGGTGGCCGTGGCCGGGTCGGTGGCCGTGGCCGTGGCCGGGTCGGTGGCCGTGGCCGGGTCGGTGGCCGTGGCCGGGTCGGTGGCCGTGGCCGGGGCCGTGTTCGTGGCGACGTCCGCGGCAGGGCTCGCGGCCGACGCGTCGCAGGAGCCGAGCGCTGACTGGCTGATCGTCGAGATGCCGTGTCCCGAGACCGCGAGGACGATCCCCAGAGTCAGGGCTAGCGCCATCGGGATGGCGAGGGGTACGGCGATACGCACCGTCCGGCTTCTGGCCACGCGGCGTCGCCATGCGGACCCATACCCGTTGCGCATTCAATCCACCTCCATGGATGTCCCCGGGTCACGCTCCCGGTGGATTACCGTAGACGGTAGACCCGGGCGAGTTCAGCGAATTCTGAAGATCCGCGCCATGTAAGGGTTCGTTAAGCTTTCCAGCGGATACGTCCCTGCACACACCTGACTTCCTTGCCAAGTCCTTACGTCGCAGGTCATCAGAGCGGCATCCGAGATCGAGATCATGTCGTGATAGGCTCCCCGCGCACGCCGCAGCCATTTGCGTGGCGAGACCGGGATCGGGCCACGTTATGCCGCCGTGATAGCGCCAGGCATGGCGAAGGCGGCGCCGGGTTTCCGCCACCGGAGATTCGGGGAGATCGGCGACCGGGCCGGTGACCTGCCGCAGGTGGCCCTGGCCAGGCTGGGCGGCAGGCCGCACCCGCAGTGGCGGCGGATCATCGCGCCGGGCAAGACACCGATCCGCACCCTGGTCGATGCCATCGGCGGTGATGCCCTCGACGGCACGCTGACCGGCAAGGAAATCGGGGCACGCCGTCACCAGCCTGCCCGAAGACTCGTAGGTGGGAGGCACGCCCGTATCGTCGATGCCCAAACGGTGATCTCCGGCGGTGACTCACGGCTGGCTGGTGCTGACTACCGGAAGTGCCGGCGGCGGGATGACCCTATGGCAGGGAAGCGGGATGACTATGGCAGGGAAGGAGGTGGGTGGCGACCGGGGGAGCCCGCCAGCATGACGCCCGATAGCGTGACAAGCACGCCGCCCGCCATCAGCTTGGAGCCGGCGGTGAGGCGTTCTGCGCTGAGCCGGAGGCCTGCTCTGTCTGACCTGCCTCGCACGATTCGTGGACGTCCGCTGGCGTCCGCTGGTGCTGGCTGTCGTCGTTATTCCTCTAGTTGCTCACCGGGGTGGGGGTTCTCCATCCGGACTCTCTGGTTTCACCGGGACCAACATGCCCGGAGGCCGGAGAAGCCATCAGCCAAAGCGCCGCCTGCCAGGGATTGGCGCCATGAGCTGCTGCTTGTAATGTGTGCTTCTGGACGCCGCGATGTCCTTGGCGTGAAACAGGTGTTGCACCTTTATGGGCGCAGATAACTCCCCATCCGGCTGGCTGCTGCTCTTGGCCCAGCTTCCCAGCACGCCGTCCAGCGCACGGGTGGCGCTCTGGCGCCGATTGCGGGCAATCGGCGCGACCACGATTGTGAATAGCGCCTGGGTGCTGCCTGATTCGGCGCCGCACGCGGATTTCTTCGGGCAGTTGCGGGAAACTATCGCCAGGCAGGGCGGAACGGGATTCGTTTTGAACGTCCCGGGCTCGCCTGCGGAGATGAACCAAGCGATCGTGCGGAGTTTCCGGTCCGACCGGGCCCGGGAGTATGACGAGTTCGCCGAGCGCTGCACCGCCTTCCTCGAGGAGGTCGGCAAGGAATCCAGGGCGGAGAAGTACACGTTCGCCGAGATGGAGGAGAACGAGCAGGACCTGGACAAGCTGACGCGCTGGCTGGCCAAGATCCAGGCCAGGGATTTCTTCCCCGACAAACGTGGGCAGCAGGCGGCGGCCACGCTGGCCCGCTGCAGGGAGGCCCTGAATGGCTTCTTGCAGGCGGTCTACATAGCCGAGGGAGTGCAAGAGATGCCGGAAGGCGTGACGCGGCCTCCCGCGACGCCGGAAAGCACCGGGACGGACGTCGGGCAGAGTTAGAGGAACACGGCTCCATGAGGGACTCAGGGAATGCGCTGTTCGGGTAGGTACTGCTCTGGACAGGCTTGGCGATCCTGGTCCTGACCGCGATCGTGACCTGCCTCCGGCAGCGGCAGTATTCTCACCGGTTCTGCCGCGCCGCGCATCCGTCATAGCGTGAGGATTGCGTAATCGTCACGTGCTCTTCGCGGGGGGCTATCCATGCGCCTGAGCATCTCCCGTAACTATTCGGAAGTCCTGTGGTCCGGTTCGCGTTCGCCCTGGTAGGCGCGATCCTACCTATCAGTAACCACACGATTTCCGAATACGTACCATCTCCCTGCGCGACGCCCTGGCCGAGGAAGTCCGCCGCCGGGATATCGCGATCTCGGCGGTCTGCCAGCACTCGTTGCGCGAGGAGGTCAAGAGGCTGCGCATGATCGAGGACGCAGACGACATCCTGGTCTACGTGGAGAGCGAGCAGGCCGAACTGGGCCGGACGACATGGCCCGGATGCGACTCGGACAGGCCGATGCTGACGTACAAGCGGCATCTGGTCGGCGGCCAATGGGAACTCGGCTGGGTGCTCGAGTACGAAGACGGCGACGAGTATGGCGTCCCCTCGCCCGGCTACTTCATCAGCGGCGAATCGATGGGGCTGGGGACCCGGCTCGCCGATGGAGGCCGCCCGCGAGTACATACGTAAGGTGAGCCGCGACATGGGAGAGATCACCGTCGACATCGGGGAGCCCCGCCTCACCGTCGGGTTTGCCGGCCGCTGGCTAGTGGAACCGGACCCGGACGAAACCCGACCCGGGCCGGCCGGCCCGGCTACGACGCGGGTGCTAACTGGGGTGTTGCCTGACCAGGCGTTCCGCTTCGCCGTCTTTGCCGCGTCCCGCCACGATCGCTGGACCGCCAGCCTGCACGCCTACGACAGCCTCGACGCTGCCGCCAACGACGGCGTTCCCGGGGAAATTATCGCCCTCCCGCTGCCGAACTCCGGCGAACCCGGGTTCTCTGGCGGGACATGTGACACCCTCTTCGCTGCGCGCGAAGCCAGCAGCTTCAGCACGTATACGAGCATGTCAGGCGCGGCCGTGCTGGCATACTCGGGACCGTGGGTGACGATGATCGACGGCGTCGTGGCGACGGCGGTGCTGTTCGGCTTGGTCCTGAACGCGGCGCCGGGCTGGTGGTGGGCTGACCCCGCGGCCGGTTACCTGTCGGCCTGCTACGCGGGCCGCGAGGTCAGGGAGATCGTCGCCGCTCCGGCCGGCACGGAAGGCATGTGATGAACCGGCGCCCCCTCGAAGAGCACCTCGAACACCACACCCCACTGGTCCGCATGCCACGCCCCGTCGCGCACCCCGTTGGTCAGCGCTGCCTCGATGAGGGCCGAGTCATGCTGCTCCTGCCAGCGGAAGGCAGAAACCCCGCCGTGCATTACCTCGATCGACCACCACTGGGCCACAACCACGATGCTACGTCTGCGCCTGCGAACCGCAACGCCGGCCGGGCGCCCGTCCCGGGGCCGTCATTCCGGGCGGAACGCATCCGGCGGCTTGGCTCATCTAGCTTGTCAACCAATCTCCCTGAGGAGGAGCCCTCGTGCCCGCACCCGTGCGCATCGGCCTGGTCGGCTATGGCCTTGGCGGCCGGTACTTTCACGCGCCGCTGATCGCCTCCGCCGCGGACTGCGAGTTCCTCGGGGTGGTCACCACCTCACCCGAGCGCGGCCGCCAGGTCGCCGCCGACTTCGCCCGCCCGGCCTTCGCCTGCCTGGAGGAGCTGGCCAGCGCGGGAGCCGACGCGGTGGCGATCTCCACCCCGGCCGCCACCCACATCACGCTCACCCGGCAGGCGTTGCGCCTGGGCCTGGCGGTCGTCTGCGACAAGCCGTTCGCGCTGGACGCCGGCTCGGCCCGCCAGACTGCCCAGCTGGCCGGACAACTCGGAGTCCCGCTGACGGTCTACCAGAACCGCCGCTGGGACTCCGACTTCCTGACCCTGCGCGAGCTTCTCGGCAACGGGTCACTGGGCGAACTGACCGTCTTTGAGTCGCGGTTCGAGCGGTTCAAGCCCGATCCGGGCCCGCCCGCGGCCGGCGGCGGCACCCTGCTGGACTTCGGCAGTCACCTGGCCGACCAGGCTCTGCTGCTCGCGGGCCCGGTCACAGGCGCCTACGCCGAGGTGCATTACCGCGGCGAGGAAGGCGGCCTGGATGACGACGTGTTCATCGCCCTGGCCCACGAGGGCGGCGTGCGGTCGCACCTGTGGGGCAGCTGGCGGCAGGGGGCCCCCGGTCCGCGACTGCGCGCCGCCGGCACCTCGGGGAGTTACCTCATCGCTGATGCCGACGGCCAGGAAGCCCGGCTGCGAAGCGGGGGATCACCGGCGGCGGCCGGCCGGCGGTGGGGTGTAGAGCCCCCGGAGCGGTGGGGACGCCTGCTCCGCGGCAGCACCGCTGAGCCAGTGCCATCCGCCCGCGGGGCGTGGGACCTGTTCTACCCGGCCTTCGCCGCCGCCGTTCGCGGCACGCAACCGGTGCCGGTCGACCCGTGGGACGCCGTCGCGACGGCAGCCGTGCTGGACGCCGCCCGGGCTAGCGCCCGCACCCGTCAAGTAGTACGCCCGGCGCGGACC
>Ga0335081_10003280_pt1 | contig 25433 bp, 28 predicted proteins | sample Lox_Sample_35_FD_206713 | JGI IMG/M metagenome (GOLD analysis project Ga0335081, IMG submission 206713) | Soil microbial communities from Loxahatchee National Wildlife Refuge, Florida, United States - Lox_Sample_3.5 | ecosystem: Environmental > Terrestrial > Soil > Wetlands | place: USA...
CGCCGTGGCCACCAGATACGACAAGCGCGACTTCATCTGGCGCGGGACCGTCGATGTGGCCTCGATCCGGATCTGGCTTCGTCATCCCGTCTCATGATCTACAGGACACGCCCTAATCCCGCCAGCTCAGCGCAGCCGGTGCCCGGGCTCGCTGATGCCCAGGGCAGTGATCATCTGGCCCCGGGCCGCCAGGCACTAGGCAACGTGCCGCAGCGCCTGCGCTGAGCACGGCAGAACGAGAAGATGCGGGTTAACGGCCTTGGATCATCTGGCCCGCACGCGGCTGGCGGGTGCCGTAGCCGTAGGTCGCCTTGCTCTTCGAGCAAGGCGACGGCCAGCAGTTCCCCGTCCGTCGGCCCGTACCGGCCCAGGGCCTGCCGGTACAGGTCGGCCACGGACTCGGAGACCTGGAAGGGGAGATGCTGATCACGAGCCAGCCCGGTCACGATCGTCAGTTCCTCGCAGCAGCGGTCCAGGCCGAAGGTGCGCATGAAGTCGCCGGCGAACAAGGCGTCCAGGTCATGGCGGATGAACTCCGAGCCGGCCGCGCTGCCGGCCAGGACTTCCCGCAGCACCCGAGGTCCAGCCCCGAGGCGTGAACCAGTAGCAGCGCTTCGGCGGTGGCGACCGCCTGGCCGAACCACACCAGGTTGATCAGCAGCTTGGCGGTGTACCCCGCGCCGTAACCGCCGACACGAACGACCCGCCCGGGCCGGCCCAGGATCTCCAGCAGGTCCCGGTGCCGCGCGACGACCTCGGCCTGGCCGCCGACCTGGAGCTGGAAAGTGCCCTGCCGCGCGGCGGCCACGCCCCCGCCGGCCGGCGCGTCCAGGACCTGCACCCCGCGGTCGAGCAGCGCGTCCCTGATCTCGGTGACGGCGGCCGGTGAATTACTGGTCATGTCGATCCACGCCGACCCGCGGCGCAGCGCGGCCGCCGCGCCGCCCGGGCCGAGCATCAGCTCGCGGACCTCGCCCGCGCCGGGCAGGACGGTGATCAGGACGCCGGCTTCGGCGGCGACCCTGGCCAGCTCCGGCACCCAGCGTGCTCCGCACCCGGCCGCCTGCCGCGCGGCTTCGGGGCGCCGGTCCCCGGCCAGCACCTGGTAGTCGGCCCGGACCAGGTTTACGCAGGTGGGAAGGCCCATCCGGCCCAGTCCGACCACCCCGATCTCAGGCACCGTGGCGTCACGCCCCCGGGAGGCGCGGCAGGTGCCCCGGTCACGGCTGGCCGGGTAGCGGCCCGGCGACCTGCTATTGGCCTTCTCTTCCGGCTCACGAGGTTGGCGCCGACCGGGAATGGGAGGTCTGGCATTGGGGACCATCAGGCAGGCCCGGCAGGGTGCAGGCTGGGCCGCTGCCCGCAGGCCGCGCCCCTTGCCGCGATCACCGCTGGGTCAGGCGGGGCGGGGTTAGTTCAGTTGCCCGGCGCTGGCCCGGGCTTGCGGGTGGCCCGCCTGGGCGGCTGCCTCGCGTTCGGCTTCGGCGTTGATCTCGCCGCCGAGCAGGACGGCGTTGCCAGTCAGGTAGAGCCAGAAGATGAGGATGACCACACCGGCGAAGGCGCCGTAGGTCTTGCCGTAAGACCCGAACTTGGCCACGTAGAACGAGAAGCCGAGCGAGGCGAGCACGAAGATCACCGTGCCGGTTACACCGCCTAGGCTGACCCACTGCCAGCGCGGCGTCGGCCGGTTCGGCCCGAAGTAGTAGTAGGCCGAGAACAGCAGCGAGATGAAGATGATCGTGAGCAGCCAGCGCAGCACCGTCCACGCGATGACGAACGCGGCTCCCGCGGCCGGGGCATGGCTGTGGATGGCCGAACCGATGGGCGCGCCGAACACGATCAGCGCCGCGGCGATCCCGCCGAGCACCACCGTGGCCAGCATCAGCGGCAAGGCCATCAGCCGCTTGGCGACAAACTTGCGGTCCGTCTCTACGTCGTAGGCAATATCCAGGCCGGTCTCCAGCGCGGTCATGCCGCCTGAGGCGCTCCACAGCGCCACCGCCACGCCGATGACCAGGGCGGTGAGCGACCCGGCCGCCGACCGGTGGGTGGCCGACTGGACCGCCTGGCTGAACACTCCCGATGCCCCTGGGGGCATCGCCTTGTCCAGGCCGTCCACCAGCCGGTGCACGGCGCCGGTGCCCAGGTGCATCAGGCTGACCAGGCCGAGCAGCGCGATCAGCGCCGGGAACAGGGCCAGGAACCAGTGGTAGGCCAGGCTCCCGGCGGTCAACGGGCACCGGTCGGCCACGAATTCCCTGGCGCTGCGCCTGAGGACGTGGCGCCATCCGGTCCTACCCAGCTGCAGCGGCGAATCCGGGTGGCCAGAACCCCCGGTCTGCACGGGAATCGTGTCCCTGCCCGCGCCGCTTCGGCCCGCACCTGGGTGACGCCCGTCGTCTGCCTGTGCCATGGTCAGGCCTCCTCGCCGGACTGCTGGCCTTCATCACCCGGCCACACGCCGGTCAGCTTGCGCATCCCCTCAGCGGCACCACGGTCCACGGCCGCCTTGACCAGCGCGAAGATCGCGCCCTGCAACGCGGCGGCCGTCAGGATCTCCCGCCAGCCCCGCCGGGCATCGGTGGCCTTGGGCGCGTCGTCTTCACCGGCGGCGATCTTCCAGACCCTGGTGAAGAGGGCCCCGGCGAGCACCCCGCCCAGCACGCTGACCAGCATGCTCACCGGCTTGTACAGCACCTTGATCATCGCTTTCTCCACTGCCAGATCACCAGGCAGCCGACCAGGGCAACAGCCACGGCCAGCGGTATCGGCCGTTGCCTGGCGGTGCTGGCCCCCTTCGCGGCCGCCTGGCGGGCCGTCGCCGTCGTGCCCGCGAACTGGCTGCGCGCGCTTGCCGTGCGGGCGGCGGCCTGCTGCCCGGCCCGGGCCGTGCTGGTCTTCATCCGCCCGGTCAGCTCGGCCGCTTTGGCCCGGGCCCTGCTCTTCATATCGGCCTTGGCGGCCAGCTGTCCCACTGTCTCGCCAAGCTGTTCGCGGGTTCGCTCAATCTCCTCTTTCAGCTGCTGAGCGTCATCGGGGGCCGCGGGCACAGGATCGGCGTGCGGCGGTGTATCGGTCGCCGGGCCTTGCTGCTCGGCGGGTTGCCATGCCGATCCGCTGGCCGTCACCGCCGCGCCCTTTCCCTGATCTCCTCCACATCGGTCTTGACGCTGGCTACTGTCTCCTCTGGCACCGCAGGCGCGGCCTTCTGCAGGCGGCCCTTACCCAACAGGGCCGCTATTCCCGCCACGGCCAGCAAGGTCGCCCCGACGATCAGCGCCGCCAGCCAGGCTGCCACCGCCCCGCTGATCGCGATGATCACGCACGCGATCAGGCAGCCCACGCCGTACAAGGCGGCAATCCCGCCGCCGCCCAGCAGCCCGGCGCCAAATCCGGCCTGCTTGCCTTTGCGGGTCATCTCCAGCTGGGCGAGCTTCAGGTCATCTCGTACCAGCACCGAGACTTGCTCGGCCACCTGCTTGACCAGTTCCCCGGTGGAACGCTCTTCGGCAGCAAGCCGCTGCCCGTCGTCGGCGATATGACTCACGATTTCTCCTCCGTCTGAGCGTGCGCGCTCCTACCCGGCCGCCCGCAGGCCTAACGCTGGCATGCAGCCAGGAATACCTACCTGTTCTGTAAGACCTGAAGCCAAGGGCTCCGGCACCCGGGATGGCGCCGGGGGCCGACGCAAGACGCGGCCAACAGCAGGATCGATCACGAACCCGGTGAGCCCGGTCCAGCCATTCATCCAGCAGCGCCGACACGATTCAGACCGCCGTGTCAAGCTGCCACGCGCTGGCGGCCCGCACCGCCGAGGTGGGCCTACTCATGGGAAGCCAAACCCGCGCGAGCAAGTGCAGGCTTGTAGTTTGAGCTGAGGTGGCCTCCGGTGCCGTAAACATGCCCACTGCGTGCCGGATAAATAGCCACGAGGCCGGGGGCACGAATGGTGCCTACCCAATCTCCCGTTCGCGGAGCTACAGCATGCCAGCCGCTCTTTTAGATTGCGCTGGCTGTAGCGAGAAGCTCCCGGTCCCGGGCTGGGTCCGGGAGCCTCTGCTCAGCTCAGGCCCCTATTGGTGCGAGCGCTGCTCTGTTTCGGCCGCGCTCGCCTCCGCTCGGGCCTCCTCCGCCGCGACCTCCTTGGCAGCCACGTCGCGCTGCGCGGCGGCCTTGTCCTGCTGGGCCCCGCCTTCCTGCTTCAGCGACTCGCTCCCGCTTACGGCCCCGGCGGCTTCCTTGGCCCGGCCCTTCACGTCTTCCACGACGCCTTCGACGCCTGCCTTAGGTCCAGGCTCATTCGCCATAATCGTCTCCCGTTGCTTTCGCTCCCGCTTCGTGCACGACTCGCTACCCGGCGATCACGGGCGCAAACGCGGCGGGCCCATCCCGGTCGCGCAATCCTCGCCGCGCTGATCCGGCTCCGGCCGGGAAGACTTCGAGTGCACCGGCTGGTCACCCCCGGTACCGTCCTGCGCTGGCACCGTCGCCTGGTGACCCGCAAGCGGACCCACCCGAACCGGACAGAACGGCCGCCGGTCAGCGCCGAGATCGCCGCGCTGATCGAGCGGCGATCCGCATCGCCGCGCCGTTGCCCCAGGACCCGGCGCCACCGAACTTCGCCCCGGCTGGCCGCCCGCCACCAGGTCCCCTCCATCACCCGGGCGAACAGCAACCGCGGACATGGCCTGCGACCATCGGTCCGCAGTGGACCGCGACCAACATGTTCGTGAAGATCCCGGCCACCCCGGAAGGTCACCAGCGAGGGAATCAACGTCAACACGGTCGGGTCCCGTCGGGAGAACGGGCTGAGTTAGTTAGGCCTACGAGGCGAGCAAGGCGCTTCGGCGCCTGCCGCGAGAGCGACCGCTGAGCCCGTCCCGGACGCTGCTGCCGCGCCTGTAGCACCTGCCGTGGAGCAGGCCAGCCTCGCCGCCCCGCCGCCCGCGCCGCGGGGGCTGAGGCCCGCCCGTGGTAGCGGGCGCTGCGCCGCCCGGGGTCGGAGAACCGGTCCCGGGTGACGGGCCGGCAGCTCCGGCTCGAGCCAGTCCGGCAGCGTGTCCCGCTCCGTCTTCGCCATCGTGGCCCGCCTCTCCGGCCCCCGCCTTTCTGGGTCATGGCCTACGGCCGCGTGTCCACTTCTCCATCCGGTTTGCCGGGTACCGCGTTGCTCACCAGGCGCACCGGGCCTGGCCTGCCCTCCGCATCATCGTCTCCCCCGGTCTCCCGGGCCGTCGCGACCTGGACGGCGGGTGCGTCCGGCACGTCACCCTGCGGCGCGGGGCCAGGCATCATGTCGCGTACGGCCTTCCCCGGCCCGGGGCCGTCAGGTTCGCGCTCGGTGTGCTCCCCGGCGCGGATGACGGCGGGCTGGCCGTGGTCGTCGTCGTGGCTGGCCGGCAGCGGCTCGTGCCGCCGCTGGTTCACCGACGCCCCCGTCTCGTCCGCCCCCGTCTCGTCGCCGTATGGTTCCTCGACCTTGGTCATACCCACGGCCTACCCGCCACGCGGCCGCCCTCACCTGCCCGGCCGCCCCGATCACAGCGAGATCACGTTTGAGGTGGCGTCTCACCGGTACGGGAGATGTGCGGCGGGACGGACGCAGGACCGGGAGGCGGGAGATGGCCACGAAGGTGTCCGACTTCGTGCTCGCCAGGCTCAGGGAATGGGGCGTCGAGCGCGTCTTCGCCTATCCGGGCGACGCCATCAACGGCCTGCCCGCCGCGTGGGGCCGGGCGGACAACCATCCCATCTTCGCGCAGGTACGGCACGAGGAGATGGCCGCCTTCGAGGCGGTCGGCTACGCGAAGTTCACCGGCCGGTCGGCGTCTGCGCGGCCACGTCGGGCCCCGGGCGCGATCCACCTGCTCAACGGGCTCTACGATGCCCAACTCGGCCACGTGCCCGTGTCGCGATCGTCGGCCAGACCAGCCAGAGCGCGATGGGCGGGTCCTACCGGCAGGAGATCGACCGGCTCACGCTGTACAAGGACGTGGTGTCGCAGTACTGCGAGATGGTCACGGTGCCCGAGCAGCTGCCGAACGTGCTCGACCGGGCGATCCGGGTCGCCTTCAGCCAGCACGCGCCGGCCGCCATGATCATCCCGTCCGACGTGCAGGAACTGGAATACAGCGCGCCGGCCCAAGCGCTCTGGATGGTTCCGTCGAGCCTCGGGCTGACCACGCCGGAGATAACCCCCGGCCGGGAGGACCTCCGCCGCGCTGCCGCCGTGCTGACCGGCGGGGCCAAGGTCGCGATCCTGATCGGCCAGGGCGCGCGGCGCGAAGGACGAGGTCATCGCGGTCGCCGGCATGCTCGGGGCCGGGGTGGCCAAGGCGCTGCTCGCCAAGGACGTGCTGCCGGACGACCTGCCGTTCGTCACCGGCTCGACCGGGCTGCTCGGCACGCGGCCGTCGTATGAGCTGATGCTGGAGTGCGACACGCTGCTGACGGTCGGCACGAGCTTCCCCGACGCGCAGTTCGTGCCGGAGTTCGGCCGTGCGCGCGGGGTCCAGATTGGCCGCGACGCCCGGATGATCGGGATGCGGTACCCGTATGAGGTCAATCGGGTCCGGGGACGGCCGCGCCACGCTGATCCGGCTGATCCCCCGGCTGGAGCGCACAGCGGACCGGTCCTGGCGGGACCGGGTCGAAAGGAACGTCGCCCGCTGGCGGGACGTCATGGAGCGGCAGGAGAAGGCCGGCGCCGATCCGATCAACCACGTCCGGTTCACCGCCGGCGTGCGGGCTCGCTGTCCGGCACCCTGGCCACGATGGGCCCGGGCGTTCCGTACGCCATCGGGGCGAAGTTCGGCCACCCGGGCCGGCCGGTCATCGCGCTGGTGGGGGACGGCGCCATGCAGATGAACGGGATCAACGAGCTCATCACGATCGGCAAGTACTGGCGGGAATGGGAGAACCCGCGGCTCATCGTCGCCGTGCTGAACAACCGGGACCTGAACCAGGTGACCTGGGAGATGCAGGCGATGGAGGGCGCACCCCAGCTCCTGCCCGCGCAGCAGCTGCCGGATTTCCCGCACGCCGGGTACGCCACCAGCCTCGGGCTGGCGGGGACCGGATCGACAAGCCGGATGAGATCGGGCCCGGCCTGGGAGCGCGCGCGGGCCGGTGACTGCGCCACGTGCTCGAGTTCGTCACCGACCCCGCCGTGCCGCCGGTACCGCCGCACCCGGCGCATCCCGGGGCGACGTGAGCCGGGCCTCACAACCGGGCGGGCACCATCGGCCCGCAGATGTTTATCGCTCGCACAACGGGCACCACCACCCTGTCCAGCTTGTTTCCAAGCTAGCGGGAGATCTTATGGTGATGGCTCTTGCCGCGAACACGCCGGCCGTGCAGTGCGAGGAGCTGGGCAGTCTCGACGACCGCGACCTGCTCCTGATGGTGCGTACGCTGCCGCGTGACGACAATTTGCGCGCAAGTGCCTGCGAGACCCTGATCGGCCGGTACCAGAAGCTGGTGCGCTCGTGCGTGCGCCAGTACCGGGGCAGCCCCGAATCGGCCGAAGAGCTGATGCAGGTGGGGTACGTCGGGCTGCTCAAGGCCATCAACAACTTTAACCCGGATATCGGCGGGAGCCTGTCCGCGTACGCGCAGCCGTGCGTGAGCGGTGAGATCAAGCGGCACTTCCGTGACAAGCGGTGGCAGGTGCACGTGCGCCGGCCGGCCCAGGAACTGCTGCTGGAAGTGCGGCAGGCCACCGAGGAGCTCACGCACAGGCTCGGCCGGTCCCCCGGCGACGACGAGCTCGCCGCCCACCTCGGTGTCACGGCGGCCGAGCTGCAGGAGGCGCGCCGCGCGGACATGGTGTTGTTCCACACCTACTCCCTCGACGCGCCGGTCTTCGGGCGCCAGGACCCGGTCCAGCTCGCGGACCTGCTCGGCGAGGACGACCAGGACGTGGAGCAGACGCTCGACATGGCGGCGGTCAGCGCGCACTGGAAGGAACTGCCGCTCCGTGAGCAGCGCATTCTCATCATGCGGTTCTACGGCAACCTGACCCAGGCCGAGATCGGCGAGCGGCTGGGCATCTCCCAGATGCACGTGTCCCGCCTGCTCGCGCGGGCGCTCGGTTATCTGCGCGACCGGCTGCTGGGCCGGAACGAAGCTGACGATGGCCACATCGCCGAGACGGCCATGTCACGGAGACCGGCAGCGCATTCTCCAGGAAGAGGAAACCCATGAAGACCGGCATATGCCTGTTCTGGATCGGCGTGGGCAATTCTCACCTTCGCCGTGACCGCGAACACGTCCGTCTTCAACCTGCACGTGGCCGGATTCGTGATCATGGTGATCGGCATCATCGGGCTGGTGACCCCGCGGCGTGGGTATGAGTGGCTGGGGCGCCGCGTGTACGTGCGGCGCGTCCGGCGCGGCGGCGCCAGCCGGGTAGAAGAGACGTCGTACCCACCGTACGTGCTGCGGAACCCGGGTACGGCGAATGCCCAGGCCGACATCCCGGACCGGCCGAGCCTGGAGCCGGACCCGGAGGTCGCCCGGTGGCAGGAACCGGCCGCCACCCCGGACGAGGAGATGGCCACCAGCCGGGCCACCAGCCACGGGGCGGACCGCTATGACGGCCTGGACCCGGACCCGAGGAAACGGGTACCCGGCGACACAGAGGTCATCGAGGACGTCTACGAGGAACCGCCGGCGTAGCCCGCGCCGCCTATTCCGGCGGATCGGTCACCCGCAGCGCCAGTACGGTGAGGTCATCACGCATCTCACCCGCCGAGAAGGCCTCCGCCTGCGCCTGAACCCCGGCGACCACCCCGGCGGCGGACCGCCCGGACAGCGTGACCAGCTCATCGGGCAGCCGCTCCTCGTAATACCTCATGCCCGGGCTGCGCGTCTCGGTGAGCCCGTCGGTGTAGAAGAACAGCAGGTCACCCTGGGCCAGGTCGACCTCTTCGAGCCCCGGCTGGGCCACCGGGAACAGGCCGAGCGGCAGGCCACCGCCGCCGAGCATCTCGACCCGGCCGTCGGACCGGATGACCGCCGGGCCGGGATGACCGGCCGTGCCAGCGAAACGTGCAGCGAACTGCCGTGCCAGGCCAGGCGCGCGGTCTTCGCGGTGACGAACCGCCCGCGATCGGCGTCCGCGATCGGCGTCCGCGATCGGCGTCCGCGATCGGCGCGCTCAGCACGGATGTCGCGCCGAGTCTGGGTGCTCTGCGGTGATAGCGAGATGGCCGAAGGTTCGATGTGGGAGGCATTCGACAAGGCCGCCTACTACCGGCTGGACAACCTGACCGCGATCGTGGACTTGAACCGCCTCGGCCAGCGCGGCCGACCGAGCTGGGCTGGGATCTGGACGCGTACGCGAGGCGGGTTGAGGCGTTCGGCTGCCGCGCCATCCCCATCGACGGACACGACCTCGGCGAGATCGACAAGGCGCGCACTCAGGCGGCCGGCGCCGACCGGCCCACCGTCATCCTGGCCCGCCCCCGCAAGGGCCGCGCGCTATCCGAGGCCGAAGACCGCGAGGGCTGGCACGGCAGGCCGCTGCCCGCCGAGATGGCCGAGCAGGCCATCGTCGAGCTGGGCGGGGCACGCCACCTCACCGTCCGCGGGCCACTGCCGGAGGGTGGATCGCTGCGGGCCCGGCCCAGCGGCGAGGTGACTCTGCCCCGCTACGAGCTGGGTGCCAAGGTCGCCACCCGGAAGGCTTTCGGCGAATCACTGGCCGTGGTCGGCGCCCGGTCCGACGTCGTCGCCCTGGTCGGGGAGGTGGACAACTTCACGCACGGCGGAGGATTTCGCCAAGGCGTATCCCGAGCGTTATTTCGAGACGTTCATCGCCGAGCAGCAGCTCATCGCGGCCGCCGTCGGCATGTCCGTGCGCGGCTACGTCCCGTTCGCCGCCACCTGTGCGGCGTTTTCACCCGGGCCTGCGACTTCATCCGGATGTCGGCCATCTCCGCGGCGAACATCCGGCTGTGCGGCTCCCATGCCGGGGTCGAAATCGGCGCAGACGGCCCGTCGCAGATGGCCCTTGAGGATCTCGCGATGATGCGGGCCGTGCACGGGTCCACCGTCTTGTATCCGAGTGACGTCACGAGCACGGCCTACCCGGTGCGGGAGATGGCCGAGCGCAGCGGCGTCGTCTACATGCGCACCACCCGCGGAGCCTACCCGGTGCTGTACGGGCTGGATGAGACCTTCCCGGTCGGCGGCGCAAAGGTCGTGCGGTCCAGCCCGGACGACCAGGTGACGCTGGCCGGCGCCGGCGTGACGCTGCACCACTGCCTGGCCGCGGCTGGCCAGCTCGGCCAGGACGGCATCCGCGCCCGCGTCCTGGACCTGTACTCGGTAAAGCCGATCGACATGCAGACGCTCGTCGCGGCCGCCAACGCGACCAGGAGCCGGGTCGTCGTCATCGAGGACCATTACCCGGCGGGCGGCATAGGCAGCGCGGTGCTCGAAGCGCTCAGCGACGCCGACCACCCAGCCCGCATCGCCCAGCTGCCGGTACAGGGCCTGCCCGGCTCCGGTACCTCGGCGGAGCTCATGGTGGCGGCGGGAACACCCGCCGCCCGGGTCGCGCAAGCTGCCCGCGAGCTCCTGGACGCCTGACTCCGCCGCGCAGCTCACGTCTCATCGATCTTCACGAGGAAACCAATCACATGCTCGCCGCGAAGCTGCCGGAGGCATAGATTCGTGCCCTGGTGAGTCGGCGCAGGGCGTCTCACCCCCGCCCCTCTCAGGACCAGACGTAACGGTCTCACGTCATCCGGCCCCGCATAGGGCGGCGGTGAACGCGCCGAGCTGCCACTGGGCCAACAGGCCGGGCTGGTGCCGGCAGACCTTCAGCAGCCAGGCCATCGCTTGGTTTACTTGCCCTGGAACCGCTTGAACCGTGCATGGCCCACGGGGTGAGGTGTCGTTGAGGCGCCACGCGAGGGCGTGAAATGCGGCGATCGACGTCGCATTCCGTGATTGGCGCTGCTCTTGCTTGGCAGACCGAGTCGGAGGCGGGGCGGTGAACTCGTCGGTGACCAGCTCATCGGCGATGAGGACTGGGCCCGGCGGCACGAGCATGCTGCAGGCCCGCGGGCGGCCGGCGGGGCGCAGTTCGGCGGCGCCGGGTAGGCAGCCGATGGCACCCGGTCATCGGTGCTGGCAGCGATGAACCAGCTGGCCAGCATCTTGCGCCGCGCGGTTCGCGAGCGCCGCCCGTTCCCCGGCTCAATGCTCGGCATGGACTGGGAGGCGGCCTCGGCATTGCAGGGCTGGTTCTATGCCACCCGGTTGGGGCGGCTGCGGGCAAACAGATCCAGGCTGACCTCAGCGAGGTCCAGGCGACGCTGACGGCCCACGTGAACAACGGCCAATGGCAGGCTCAGACCAGCGCGCTGGAATCCGCGCTCACAAAACTCGGAAAGTGGTGTCCGTGGCCGAGGGCCGGCACCGCTGGCCCAAGGCCAGCGTAATCGCGGCCGGCGTGGGGTGGGAGACCGGTCCCGATCCGCGGCCACGATCCCTTCTACTTCGCCGACGATGAGGACAGCGGGGAAGATGACGGTTACGAGCGGGCTGGCGCCGACTGGCGCCGTCGGCCGTGTTCAAGGAGCACCCTTGCGGGTCGGTGCGCCGTGCCCGGAGCCCTATTTTCCGCGGTGGATTCAGGCTGAGCCGTCCCTGCGACCAGGAAAGGAGCACCCGGGGGCCGTGGGACCCGGACGGGTCTGATCTGGGCAGGAGGGAGCTGACCGGCGGCGGCGCGGTAAACGTGCGGCTGCGGCCGCGCGGGACCTGGCCCGCCGGCGGGCCAGGCCGTGTGTCGGCGGCCCTGTTCCGGGTAGCGGACCGGAGGTCCCGGCGTACCCGGCGTAAAGGAGCCTCCATGGCGCGGCACGACACGGATCAGGCCTCGCGGCCGCCTGCCCACGTGGTGACCGGGCCCGGGCAGCGCCTGCTCACCTCATGACGGACGTCGGCGATGCCCGCAGCGGCCAGGCAGGCGTGGGCCCGGCGGCGGAGTTCCGGCTGCACGTGCTGTCCGATTATGCGCTGCTGGCCGACGGTGAGCGGGGGATCCTGGTCGGCCCGCGCGGCGAGTTCGTCTGGATGTGCGCGCCGCGCTGGGATTCCGATGCGGTGTTCTCCGCGCTGATCGGCGGGGCCGGGGTGTACGCGGTGACCCCGGCCGAGCGGTCGTTCGTGTGGGGCGGCTACTACGAGCCGGGCACCCTGATCTGGCACAGCCGGTGGGTCACCACCTCACAGGTGATCGAGTGCCGGGAGGCGCTCGGCATGCCGGGCGACCCGCACACGGCGGTGGCGCTGCGCCGCATCCAGGCCATCGACGGCGACACGCAGGTGCGGGTGTTCTTCGACCCGCGAGCCGGGTTCGGCCAGCATCAGCCGAGCGGGATCACACAGGCCGGCGGCGCGTGGACGGCCCGCTGCGGCCCGCTCTACCTGCGCTGGACCGGGGCGGCGGGGGCGGCGCCCCGGCGCGGCGGCGGCCTGCAGGCGGTGATCACCGTCCCGGCGGGCCGGCACCACGACCTGGTCCTGGAGGTCTCCGACCGCCCGCTCGGCGGTAAGCCGCCTGACCCCGGCATGGCCTGGCAGGCGGCCAGGGCGGCCTGGGAACAGGCGGTGCCGGAGCTGACGGGCACGATCGCGGACCGGGACGCCCGCCACGCCTACGCGGTGATGCGCGGCCTTACCAGCGCCAGCGGCGGCATGGCGGCCGCGGCGACCACGAGCCTGCCGGAGCGCGCCGAGCAGGGCCGCAACTACGACTACCGGTACGCCTGGATCCGCGACCAGTGCTTCAGCGGGCAGGCGGTGGCCGCGGCCGGCCCGTACCCGCTGCTGGATACCGCGGTCGGGTTCGTCACCGAGCGGATCCTGGCCGACGGCCCGCAGCTCAAGCCGGCCTACACGGTCGGCGGCGGCGCGGTGCCCGGCGAACGCCGGCTGCATCTGCCCGGGTATCCGGGCGGCTCGGACATGGCCGGCAACCGGGTCAGCAGGCAGTTCCAGCTCGACGCCTTCGGCGAGACGCTGCTGCTACTGGCGGCGGCGGCCCGGCACGACCGGCTGGACCGCGAGCACTGGCGGGCCGCGGAAGCCGCCGTCGCCGCGATCCAGAAGCGCGGCGGGGACGCTGACGCCGGGATCTGGGAACTCGGCGAGCAGCGCTGGGCGCATTCGCGGCTGATCTGCGTGGCCGGCCTGCGGGCCATTTCGGCGGCCGCGCCCGCGGGCCAGGGCGCGGCCTGGAGCGGGCTGGCGGACGGGCTGCTCGCCGAGGTCTCGGCCGGCTGCCTGCACCCGTCCGGCCGCTGGCAGCGAGCCCCCGGTGACGGGCGGATCGACGCCGCGCTGCTGCTGCCCACCCTGCGGGGCGCGACGCCGGCCGGCGATCCGCGCGCGCTGGCCACCCTCGCGGCGGCCAAGGCCGAGCTGGGCCGGGACGGGTACCTGTACCGCTACCGGCCGGACGACCGCCCGCTCGGCGAGGCCGAGGGTGCCTTCCTGCTATGCGGCTTCGCCATGGCGCTGGCCCTGCACCAGCAGGGCCGGGCCGTCGAGGCGGCCCGCTGGTTCGAGCGTAACCGGGCCGCGTGCGGGCCTCCCGGCCTGCTCACCGAGGAATACGACATCGTCCAGCGGCAGGCGCGCGGCAACGCCCCGCAGGCGTTTGTCCACGCCATGCTGCTCGAATCGGCTCAGCGGCTGGCCGCGCCATGGCCTTCCCCTGACCGGCCCCTCCCGTATCCGAGGAGACCCATATGACCAGCGAGAACGTGGACTTCGCCGGGCAGGTGGCCGTGGTGACCGGCTCCAGCGGCGGCATCGGCCGCGCGACCGCCGTGGCCTTCGCCGCCCGCGGCGCCAAGGTGGCCCTGCTGGCCCGCGGTGAGGCCGGGCTGGCCGGCGCGGCGCGGGACGTCGAGCGGGCCGGCGGCGTGGCCCTGCCGGTACCCACCGATGTCGCCGACCCGGAGCAGGTCGAGGCGGCGGCGGCAAAGGCCGAAGACGCCCTCGGCCCCATCGACGTGTGGGTCAACGTGGCCTTCACCTCAGTATTCGCCCAGTTCCGGGACATTGCGCCGGCCGAGTACAAACGGGTCACCGAGGTGAGCTACCTGGGTTACGTCTACGGCACGATGGCCGCGCTCAAGCGGATGCTGCCCCGGGACGCCGGCACCGTGGTGCAGGTCGGCTCCACCCTGGCCTACCGGGGCATCCCGCTGCAGAGCGCCTACTGCGGCGCCAAGCACGCGATCCAGGGCTTCAACGAGTCGCTGCGCTGCGAGCTGCTGCACAACAAGAGCAACGTGCACGTCACGATGGTGCAGATGCCGGCGGTCAACACCCCGCAGTTCGACTGGGTGCTGTCCCGGCTGCCGAAGCCGGCCCAGCCGGTGCCGCCGATCTACCAGCCGGAAGTGGCGGCGCACGGTGTCCTGTACGCCGCCGGTCACCCCGGCCGCCGGGAGTACTGGGTGGGCGGCACGACCGCGGGCACGCTCGCGGCCAACGCGATCGCCCCCGGCCTGCTCGACCGCTACCTGGCCCGCACCGGCTACTCGTCGCAGCAGGACGACCGGCCGGAGCCGGCGCCGCGCCCGGTCAACCTGTGGCAGCCCGCGGACGGTCCCGGCGGGCACGACTACACCGCGCACGGCAGCTTCGGCCAGGAGTCGAAACCGCGCAGCGCCCAGCTGTGGGCCTCACAGCATCATGGGCTGCTGGGCGGTGCGGTGCTCGGGCTGGCGGGGGCTTCGGTCGCCGTAGCCGCGGCCATCGGCTTGCGCGGGCGCCGGTGAGCACCCCGCTGGCCGCGCTACGCGCCGGGTACGGCGCGATTCAGCTCGCCGCGCCCGGCTGCTCCGCCGAGCAGCGGCTGGGCGGCCCGCTCGGGCCGGGCGCGCTGCGGGTGGTCCGCGTGCTCGGTGCCCGCCAGCTCGCGCAGGCCGGGCTCTGCGTGCCCGCTCCCACCCCGACGCTGCTCGCGCTGGGCGCCGGGGTCGACGCGGCGCACGCGCTGAGCATGGCCGCGCTCGCGCTGGCCGGCCGCCGCTGGCGGCGCCCGGCAATGGTCAGCGGGCTGATCGCCGCCGCGTTCGCGGTCGCGGGCGCGCGGGCCGCGCGGCGGGCTTCGGCTCATCCGGACAGGGTTAGATCGGGCCGGACCGGGTAGGCGGTGCGCCGCGATATCGGACAGCGAGGCGCGCCAGCGGCGCGCGGCGCCAGTGCGGCGCGGTCGACGGATCAAGCGCAGCGCGATCGACGGAGTGGAGGAAGCCATGCGGGCCACCGATCTCCTGCCCGGACGGCCGCGGCAACCGGTGTATGCCGTTGACCGGATGGTCGCGAACGTGCGGACGGGGCGTTTCGAGCGCAGCCTGTCGGCCCTGACCGCGGCCGGTGCGCTGGTCACCGCGGCGGAGATCTTCTTCGAGCACGACAGCGCCAGCTTCGGCAACAAGATGATGTGGCTTCCGGTCGCGCTCGGCCCGGTGGGGGCCGCCGCCGGGGTGGCCGGTTTCTTCAGCAGCCGGATGGCCAAGACGGCCCTGCCCATCGCCTCGGCCGCCATCGTGGCCAACGGCCTGCAGGGTACCTACCTGCACGCCCGCGGGATCGCCCAGAAGCCCGGCGGCTGGTCGAACGCCCGCTACAACATCGAGATGGGCCCGCCGCTGCTGGCGCCGCTGCTGGTGACCATGGTCGGCGGGATGGGCCTGCTCGCGGCGATCCTGCGGCGGGAAAAGTGAGCGACCGGCCCGGCGCCTACCAGCGCCAGCAGTCCGGCCCCCGCGGCCGGTTCCCCGGGTTCGGCGCGGCCGGCCAGGCCGGGCACTGGGACCCGGTCACCGCCGATCTGATCAGATCCCGGGTGGGCCCGCAACCACCGGTCGCGTTCTTCACCGCGGCCGAGGCCGCCTGCGCCACCGCGCTGCTCAACCTGCTGACCGGCCAGGAAGATGACCCCGCCGTGCCCGTCGTGGAGATGGTCGCCGCGCGGCTGGAGGCGGGCGAGACCGACGGCTGGCGGTATGAGGACATGCCCGAAGACGGCCAGGCCTGGCGGGACACCCTCGCCTGCCTGGACGCCGACGCGGCCGGGCGCTGCGGGACCACCTTCGCGGGCGCGCCGGAAAAAGATCAGCTCGCGCTGATCCAGGCCGTCCAGGACCTGAAATCCGCCGGCTGGCACGGGCTGAATGCGGCCCACGTGTGGAGCCTGTGGACCCGGTACGCGTGCACGGCCCTGTACGCCCACCCGTACGCCTGGGACGAGATCGGCTTCCCCGGCCCGGCCTACCCGCGCGGTTACAAGAACGCCGGCGTCGGCAAGCTCGAACCGTTCGAGGTCCGCGACGCGCGCCCGTCCGATGACCCGATCCGGGAAGGAGCCTGATGCCCGGCTTCACCGCGGGGGTGCGCGAGCGCAACGAGTCGGCCTGGCTGCTGCCGAACGACGGATCCCGGGCCAGCCGCAGGCTGCGCGCCGGCATGCGCCGGTACGCCGACGAAGACGAGATCGATGGGGTCATCGTGGGCTGCGGGGCCGGCGGCTCGGTGCTGCTGCAGCGGCTGGCCCGGGCGGGCTGGCGCGTCGCGGCCCTCGACGCCGGCCCGTTCTGGGACCCGGACGCGGACTGGGTCAGCGACGAGGCCGGCTCGCACACGCTGTACTGGACCGACCCGCGGGTGATCAGCGGTGCCGACCCGGTGCCGATGGGCTCGAACAATTCCGGCCGCGGGGTGGGCGGCTCGATGGTGCACTACGCCGGGTACACGCCGCGTTTTCATCCCAGCGACTTCGCCACCTGGACCCGGGACAGAGTGGGCGCCGACTGGCCGGTGCCGTATCCGGAGCTGCGCCCGTACTACGAGCAGATCGAGCAGGAACTTCCCGTCGCCGGGGAACGCTGGCCCTGGGGCGACCCGCACGGCTACCCCCACCGGCCGCACCCGGTGGGCGGGAACGGCGAGATCTTCCTGCGCGGGGCGCGCGCGCTGGGCATCGAGGCGCGGGTCGGGCCGGTCGCGATCGCCAACGGCCGGTTCGGCAACCGGCCGCACTGCATCTACCGCGGCTTCTGCCTGCAGGGCTGCAAGGTGAACGCGAAGGCGTCCCCGCTCATCACGCATGTGCCGGACGCGCTGGCCCGCGGCGCCGAGGTGCGCGCCGGCGCCATGGTGACCCGGATCGCGATCGACCGGCACACCGGGCGGGCGCTCGGCGTGCATTACGTCCGGGACGGCCGCGAGCGGTTCCAGCGGGCCGCGATGGTGGCGGTGGCGGGCTACTCGATCGAGACGCCGCGGCTGCTGCTCAACTCGGCCTGCCCCCGGTTCCCCGACGGCGTGGGCAACGACTTCGGCCAGGTCGGACGCTACCTGATGGTGCAGGGCGCCCCGCAGACCGCGGGCCGCTTCGACCGCGAGGTCCGGATGTACAAGGCGCCGCCGCCGGAGGTGAGCAGCGAGCAGTTCTACGAGACCGACCCGGCCCGCGGCTTCCAGCGCGGCTTCTCGATCCAGAACGTCTCGCCGTTGCCCATCACCTGGGCCGAGCACGTCGCCGCGCAGGGCCACTGGGGCGGGGCGCTGCGCGAATACATGAGCGACTACGTGCACTGGGCCTGCCTGGGCGCGCTGTGCGAGTTCCTGCCGCAGCCGGGCAACCGGGTCACGCTGGCCGCGCAGAAGGACCGCTACGGCCTGCCGGTAGCCGACTTCTCCTACTCTCAGTGCGGCAACGACCGCGCCCAGGCCAAGGCAGCGCAGGCGGTCATGGAGGACATCCTGCACGCCGCGGGCGCCAGCGAGGTCATCACCATCCAGCGCTACGCCCACCTGGTCGGCGGGGCCCGGATGGCCCGGGACGAGCGGCACGGCGTCGTCGATCAGTTCTGCCGCAGCTTCGCCGTCCCCAACCTGTGCATCACCGACGGCAGCGTGCTGCCCACCCAGGGCGCCGCCAACCCGGCGCTGACCATCATGGCGGTCGCCGCCCGCGCCGCGGATCACCTGGCCGCCGGGGCCCGTGCCGGGAGCGCGCCATGACCGATGCGGCGATCGAGTCGGTGACGGCGGCGGCCTACACCGTGCCGGCCGACGCACCGGAGGCCGACGGCACTCTCGCCTGGGATTCCGTCACGCTCGTGCTGGCCCAGGCGGACGCCGGCGGCGAGCAGGGCATCGGCTGGACCTACGGGTCACCCGCGTGCGCGGCGCTGATCACCGGCACGCTGGCCGGCGTCGTGCGCGGCCGCCCGGCCCTGGACGTGCCCGGCGCCAGCGAGGCCATGATCCGGGCCGTGCGCAACGTCACCCGGCAAGGCGTGGCCGGCTACGCGATCTCGGCGGTCGACGTCGCGCTGTGGGACCTCAAAGCGAAGCTGCTCGGCCTGCCGCTGTACCGCCTGCTCGGCGCCGTGCGCGACCGCGTGCCCGTGTACGGCAGCGGCGGCTTCACCAGCTACACCGACGGCCAGCTCCGCGACCAGGTCAGCGGCTGGGTGTCCGGCCAGGGCATCCCGCGCGTCAAGATCAAGATCGGCGAGTCCTGGGGCGCCGATCCGGCCCGGGACCTGGCCCGGATGCGGCAGGCGCGGGCGGCCGCCGGCGACGCTGCCGAGCTGTTCGTCGACGCCAACGGCGGCTACACGCGCAAGCAGGCGATCCGGCTGATGGACGCCGCCGCCGGCCTGGACGTGCGCTGGCTGGAGGAGCCGGTCTCCTCCGACGACCTGGACGGCCTGCGGGAGGTCCGCGGCGCGGTCGCCGCCGATGTGACGGCCGGGGAGTACGGGTGGGACCTGTACTACTTCCGCCGGATGTGCGCGGCCGGCGCGGTGGACTGCCTGCAGGCCGACGTGTCGCGGTGCGGCGGCATCACCGAATGGCTGCGGGCCGCGGCGGTGGCCGCCTCCCACGGCCTGCAGATCTCCGGGCACTGTGCCCCGCACCTGCACGCCCACGCCGCGGCGGCCGTCCCCAACCTGCGGCACCTGGAATGGTTCCACGACCACGTCCGGATCGAATCGATGTTCTTCGGCGGCACGCTCGACCCGGCCGGCGGGGTTATCCGGCCCGACCCGGCCGCTCCCGACCTGGGCCTGGTCTTCCGGGACGCGGACGCGAAGCCGTACCGCACGGGCTGAGCACAACCTGACTGGCCAACGAGCTGAAGGAGAGGTAATGGCGCAGATCGCATCGGAACTGCTGATCGAGCGGCTGGCCGACTGGGGCGTGGACACGGTGTTCGGCCTGCCCGGCGACGGAATCAACGGGATCATGGAGGGCCTGCGCCGTCACTCCGGCCGGGTGCGGTTCTTCCTGGTCCACCACGAGGAGGCCGCGGCGTTCATGGCCACCGCCTACGCCAAGGCCACCGGCCGGCTCGGGGTGTGCCTGGCCACCTCCGGTCCCGGGGCCATCCACCTGCTGAACGGGCTGTACGACGCCAAGCTGGACCACGCGCCGGTGCTGGCCATCACCGGCATGCAGGAAACGTCCGTGCTGGGCACCGGCTACCAGCAGGAGGTGCACACCGACCGGCTGTACGCCGACCTGGCCGACTACAACCTGGTGGTGGACAACCCCGCGCAGCTGCCCGGCGTGGTCGACATCGCGATCCGCACCGCGCTGGCCCGCCGCGGGGTGGCCCACCTGAGCCTCCCCAACGACGTGCAGGTCGCCGGCGCGAACGAGGACCCCTACCAGCACGTGGCCCCCGCCCGGCCGCCGGCCACGGCGCCGGTCTACCTGCCTGCGCCCGGGCGGGCCCGGGCGGAGGACCTGGAGGCGGCGGCGCGGGTCCTCAACGAGGGGGAGAAGGTCGCCATCCTGGCCGGGGTGGGCGCGCTGCACGCCCGGGACGAGGTCCTGGCCGTGGCCGACCGGCTGGCCGCGCCGGTCATCAAGACCCTCCCCGGCAAGGCGGTGATCCCGGATGACTCGGAGTTCGCCGTGGGCGGGATCGGCCTGCTGGGCACCCGCCCCGGCGAGGACCTGGTGGAGGACTGCGACACCCTGTTCATGATCGGCACGAACTTCCCCTACACCCAGCACCTGCCGCAGCCGGGCAAGGTACGGGTGGTGCAGATCGACGCCGATCCGGTCCGGGCCGGGGTGCGGATGCCGACCGAGGTCCCGGTCATCGGGGACGCCCGGGAGAGCCTGCAGGCGCTGCTCCCGCTGCTGACCCGCAAGTCCGGCCGGGGGCACCTGGAGAAGTACCAGAAGGAGATGACCCGCTGGCGGTCGGACATGGCGGACCTGGAGTCACCCACGCGCAGCCCGATCGCCCCGCAGTACCCGATCGGCGTCATCGACAGCCTGGCCGCCGACGACGCGATCCTGACCTGCGACAGCGGCACGATCGCGACCTGGGCCGCGCGGCACTGGACGATCCGCGCCGGCCGGCAGTTCTACCTGTCCGGCAACCTGGCCACGATGGCGCCCGGGCTGCCCTACGCGATCGGCATCCAGCACGCCTTCCCGGGCCGCCAGGTCATCGCCTACGTCGGCGACGGCGGCTTCGCGATGCTGATGGCCGAGTTCCTGACCGCGGTGCGCACCGGCCTGCCCATCAAGGTGGTCATCAACAACAACAACTCGCTCGGCCAGATCCTGTGGGAGCAGATGGTGCTCGGCTACCCCGAGCACGGGGTCCGCTTCCCGCAGCCGGCCGCGGACCACGCCGCCTGGGCCACCGCGTGCGGCGGCTTCGGCGCCAAGATCAACGACCCGAAGCAGGTCGAACCGGTGATCAGCGACGCGCTGGCCTTCGACGGCCCGGCCATCGTCGACATCGACGTCGACCCGAACGAGCCGCCGCTGCCCGGCAGGATCGCCTACGACCAGGCCAAGAAGTTCGCCCAGGCGTTCCTGAAGGGCCAGCCGCACAAGGCGGCGATCGCGACCACGCTGTTCAAAGACAAGATCGAGCAGCTCGGGCACTGAGAGGATCGCCGCAGTGACGTACGGCAGGGGCCAGACGGCCGGTGAGCCCCGGCGCCGGCGGCCCGCCGCCGGCCGGATCGGCTCCTGGCTGGTGTGGTGGGTGCTGCTGATGGGGCTCTGGGTGGCCGTGGACGATTCCATCGGCCTGGCCGAGGCCGGAGCCGGGGCCGGGGCGGCCGCGCTGGGCGCTGGCCTGGCCGAGGCGGCCGGGCATCAGGCCGCTACCCGCTTCCGGATGCGGATCTGCTGGCTCGTCCCGGCTCTCCGGCTGCCCGGGCAGGTCGTGGCCGGCACCGCGGTCGTGTTCGCCGCGCTGGGGCGCCAGCTCATCCGGGGTGAGCAGCCGGCCAGCGGGTTCCGGGAGGTGCCGGTCCGGTTCGGCGATCACGGCGATGAGGGGGTGACCCGGCGGGTGCTGCTCGTGGGGGCGCACTCGCTCGCGCCGAACACGTTCGTCCTCGGCCTGGACCAAGACCGGGACGTCATGGTTGTGCACCAGCTCGTGGCGGGGAGGGACGCCTGGTGACCGGCTTTGCCGTGGCGGCGGTGGCCATGCTCGCCGGGGTGGTCCCGTGCGGCGTCGTGATGTGCCGCGGCACGGTCATGGAGGCGCTGGTCGCCTACGAGGTGGTCAGCTCGATCGCGGTGATGGTGCTGATCCTGCTGGCGCAGGGTTTCGCGCGGCCCGCCGAGTTCGAGCTGCCGGTCCTGCTGGCCGTGCTGCTGTTCGGCAGCGGGCTGGTCTTCGCCCGGGCACTGGAGCGCTGGCTGTGATCCGGGACGTGCTCGCCGATGTGTTCCTCGGCCTGGCCGCGGCGGTCGCCGGCGGCTCGGCGCTCGGCGTCCTGGTCATGCGCGGGGTGTACCGGAAGCTGCACTTCGTGACGCCGGCCGCGCTGGTGGCCCCCATGCTGGTCGCGCTGGCCGTGTTCATTCGGGAAGGCCTCGACGAGAACACCGGCCAGACGCTGCTGGCCGTGGCGTTCGTGGTGATCGCCGGGCCGTTCCTGACCCACGCCACCATCCGCGCGGCGCGGGTCCGCGCCGAGGGTGACTGGCGCGGCCCCCCGCCCGGCCGGCGTCCCGTGGATAACCCGCAGGACAACCCGTGACCGGCATCCTCGCGGCCAGCGCGCCGCGGCCGGTAACCCCGCCGCTGATGGACGTGTTGCAGGTCGCCGTGCTGGTGCTGGTGGCCGCGGGCGCGACGGCGGTGGTGGCGGCCCGCCAGCCGGTCCGCCAGGTCATCGTGCTCAGCGGCTATGGGCTGCTGCTGGCCATCCTGTTCATGGTGTTCCAGGCGCCCGACGTCACGTTGTCCGAGCTGACCGTGGGCGCGGTGGTGCTGCCCATCCTGCTGCTGCTCGGGCTGGCCAAGGTCCGGAAGAAGGAAGAATGACCCCGGCCGCCCGCCGGAGGGCCTTCCTGATCGCCGGGGCGGGCCTGGTGGCCTTCTACCTGTGGGGGCTGGCGGGCCTGCCCGGCTTCGGCCATTACCCCGGCCCGTACGGGACGATCATCAACCGGGTCGCGGTGGCGCAGACCAAGGCCACCGGCGTGGTGTCGGCCGTCAACTTCGAATACCGCGGGTTCGACACGGTGGGCGAGGAGTTCATCCTGTTCGTCGCGGCGACCGGGGTCGCCACGGTGCTGCGGCACCTGCGCGGGGAACGGGAACGGTCCGCGGTGGACGAGGCGCTGGACCGGGACGCCCCGCCGACCAGCGAGGCTGTGCGGATGGTGGCGCTGATCTTCACCGGGCCCACGGTGGTCATCGGCTGGTACCTGGCTTCGCACGCGCAGACCAGCCCGTCCGGCGGGTTCCAGGGCGGGGTGGTGCTGGCCACCGCGTTCATCCTGATCTACCTGGCCGGCCAGTTCCTGGTCTTCGAGCGGGTCAGCCCGGTGGACATCACCGACGCGGTGGAGGCGGCCGGCGCCGGCGGCTTCGCGTGCATCGGGGTCAGCGCGGTCGCGCTCGGGCTGCCGTACCTGAGCAACGTGCTGCCGCTCGGGCGCACCCCCGGCGCGGTCGATTCCTCCGGGACCATCGCGCTGATCAGCTTTTTCGTCGGGGTGGAGGTGGCCGCCGCGTTCGTCCTGATCGTCGGCGAGCTGCTGGAGCAGACGCTGCTGATCCGGCAGGGGAGCAGGTAGTGCACATCGTCCCGTTCGCCGCCGTGGCGTGGATCCTGGGTGCCGGCTTGTACGGTGTGGTCACCAGCCGGCACCTGATCCATCAGATCGTCTGCCTGATCGTCGTCCAGTCCTCCACCTACGTGCTGCTGCTCGGGGTGGGCTACGTCACCGGCGCGGTCGCGCCGTACTTCTACGACGTTCCGGCGCACACCCCGGCGGTGGACCCGGTGGTGCAGGCGCTGGCGCTGACCGACGTGGTGGTGGAGGCGGCGGTGACCGCGCTGCTGCTCGCCTTCGCCATCCAGGCGCATAAGCGGTTCGGCACCCTGGACCCGCAAGAGCTCGCCGAGCTCAGAGGCTGAAGCGGGCCGTGGATCCGCTGCTGGCCCTGGCCGTGGTCATCCCGCTCATCACGGCCGCCGGGGTTTCGGCGCTCACCCCGCTGTTCCGGGCGCATCGGCGGGCTCTGGACAGCATCGCCATCGCCGCGGCCGGCTGCGTCACCGCCCTGCTGGTGGTGATCATGACGCGGACGGTGGGCGGCGAGCAGGTGTACTGGTTCGCCGGGTTCCGGCCGGCCCGCGGCGTGGCCATCGGCGTCGCGTTCGCGGTGGACCCGCTCAGCGCCGGGCTGGCCAGCCTGGCCGCGCTGCTGGTGACCGCCTCGATGGTCTTCTCCTGGCGCTACTTCCGCCGGGTCGCGACCTACTACCACGCGCTCATGCTGACGTTCCTGGCGGGCATGGCCGGGTTCTGCTTGACCGGGGACATCTTTGACCTGTTCGTCTGGTTCGAGCTGATGGGCGTGTCGGCCTACGCGCTGACCGCCTACCGGCCCGAAGAGCGCGGCCCGGTCCAGGGCGCGCTCAACTTCGCCATCACCAACAGCATCGGCGCCTACCTCTCGCTGTCCGGCATCGGCCTGATCTACGGCCGCACCGGGGCGCTGAACATGGCCCAGATCGGCCGCGACATCGCCGGTCACCGGCCGGACGGCCTGGTCGTGGTGGCCTTCGTGCTCGTCCTGGCGGGCCTGCTGATCAAGAGCGCGATGGTGCCGTTCCACTTCTGGCTGCCGGACGCGCACGCGGTCGCGCCCACCCCGGTCTGCGTGCTTTTTTCCGGCGTCATGGTGGAGCTTGGGCTGTATGGCATCGCCCGGGTCTACTGGTCGATGTTCGGCGCCGGCCTGGGCCACCGCGCCGTGATCTCGCGTCTGTTCCTGGTGCTCGGAATGGTAACCGCGGTGACCGGGGCGCTGTTCTGCTTCCGGGAACGGCACATCAAGCGGCTGCTGGCCTTCTCCACGATCAGCCACGCCGGCATGTTCCTGGTGGGCCTGTCCTGGCTGACCCCGCTCGGGCTGGCCGGGGCCGCCGCTTACGTGCTCGGGCACGGGCTGGTCAAGGCCGCCCTGTTCCTGTGCACCGGGATCGTGCTGCACCGGCTCGGCTCGGTCAACGAGACCTGGCTGCACGGCCGGGGCCGCCGCCTGCCGGTCACCGGCGCGGTGTTCACCGCGGCCGCGCTGGGCCTGGCCGACCTGCCGCCGTTTGCCACCTACCTCGGCAAGGGCTGGATCGGTGACACCGGCGCCGCCCGCGGCGGGGCCTGGGCCACGGCCGTGCTCATCGCCTGCTCGGTGCTGGTCGGGGGGGCTGTGCTGCGGGTGGCTGGCGGTGTGTTCTACGGCCTCGGCGACCCGCCACCGGAAGACCCGGACATGGCCCGCGAGGCCTCGGAGGAGAAAAGCGAGACGGAAACCGGCCGCCAGCGCACGCCGCTGACCATGATCATGCCGCCTGCCGTGCTGGTGGCCATGGCGCTGGCCGTGGGGCTGTTGCCGCGTCTGGGGCCGGTGGTGGAGGCAGCCGCCGTGCGTTTCCAGGACCAGGCCGCCTACAGCGCCGCGGTGCTGTTCCACCGGCCGGTGGCCTCCCCGGCCGCGCCGTATCCGGCCGAGGGCACCGGCGTCACCGTGGCCGCCCTGCTCAGCGGGGCCGACTCCACCGTGGGCGCGCTGATCGTGGCCGGGCTGGCGCTGTACTGGCGGCGGATCCCGTTGCTGCGCCATGGCATCGAGCCGGACATGATCCTTGCCGGGCCGGTGCGGCGGTTCCAGAGCGGGGTCGTCAACGACTACGTCACCTGGATCGTCATCGGCCTGACCGGGATCGGCGCGGCGCTCGCGGTCACGGTCCGCTAGGGCTACGGTTTGCCTGCCGCCGGGGTTGGGGCCTGGCTGGCACCTGCGCCGCCCAGCTCGTCGCTGACCAGCGGCGGCGCAGGGCGGGCCAGGGCGGCGGGGAGCCACGGGCGGGAAG
>Ga0335081_10003281_pt1 | contig 25429 bp, 25 predicted proteins | sample Lox_Sample_35_FD_206713 | JGI IMG/M metagenome (GOLD analysis project Ga0335081, IMG submission 206713) | Soil microbial communities from Loxahatchee National Wildlife Refuge, Florida, United States - Lox_Sample_3.5 | ecosystem: Environmental > Terrestrial > Soil > Wetlands | place: USA...
GCACGCCAAGTTGATAGTCGCCGCGGCCCGGCGGCACGAAGCTACCGCTCCAGCGAACCGAGTAGTCATCGCGCTTCAGCCCCGCAACCGGCACCGTCTTGTCCCAGTTGAAATTGATGTTGTGATCAACCCGGGTCAACACCGGCGTTCCGCTCAGATCGCGCGACGCAAAGTACTCGCCCGTCAGCCCGGAGCCCGAGCCGCTCGCAGGCTGCAGCGCAGTGCGCTCGATCGGCAGCGCGAACCCCTCCACCAGCGTCGAGCCCTGGGCATAGCCGACGCGCGCGTGCGCGAAGTGATGCTCGATGCCATCGAGCGGGTAGACCGGGTCAGGCGGTGGACCGTTGTAGTTGCCCTGCAGGGACTGCACGAGTTCCGCAGTGGGGCCGACGACGGCAATGCTGCCGGAGGGCTTCAGGGGCAGAGCCTGCGCGGCGTTCTTGAGCAGCACGATCGATTCGCGGGCGGCCAGCACCGACTGCCGCCGGCCCTGCGAGGAGTTGACGATCTCGAACGGCAGGCGGCCGTAGGCGAAGCTGTCCGCAGGATCGAACATGCCCAGCTTGAAGCGCGCGTGGAACAGGCGATGCAATGCCGTGTCGAGCTCGGACTCCTGCACCAGGCCCGAGTGCACCGCTTGAACCAGCGCCGGGAACGCAAGCCCTTCGCGGAAGCCGCATTCCAGATCCGTTCCCGCCTTGAGCGCCGCCGCCGCGGCGTGCGCCATGTCCGCGGCGTAGTGATGTCCGGTGTTCACGTCGGCGACCGCGGCACAGTCGCTCACCACGTAGCCATCGAAGTGCCAGGCATCCCGCAGGTGCTCGCGCAGCAGCATCGCGCTTGCGCAGTCCGGGGTGCCATCGACGGCGTTGTAGGCGCACATGACCGACTGCGCGTGCGCCTCGGTCACGGCCGCGCGAAACGCCGGCAGGTACGTGTCCTCGAGATCACGCGCCGCGACGTCGACGTTGAAGCCGTGGCGCAGCGGCTCCGGACCGCTGTGCACGGCGTAGTGCTTGGGAGTGGATACCACGCGCAGGTAGTTCGGATCCTCACCCTGCATTCCGCTCACGAAGGCGACCGCCATGCGAGCGGTCAGGAAGGGATCCTCGCCGTAGGTCTCCTGGCCGCGACCCCAGCGCGGATCGCGGAAGATATTGATATTGGGAGCCCAGAAGGTCAGCCCGAAGAACCTCTCGTGATCGTCCTGGCGCAGGGCCTCGTTGTACTTCGCCCGGGCCTCCCTCGAGGTGGTCTCGGCGATGCGGTGCACGAGCGGTGTATCCCACGTCGCAGCCAGGCCGATGACCTGCGGGAAATTGGTCGCGGACCCCGCGAAGGCCACCCCGTGCAGCCCTTCGTTCCACCAGTTGTAGGCCGGCACGCCGAGCCGCGGTATCGCCGTCGCGCGATCCTGCATCTGTGCCACCTTCTCCTCGAGCGTCATCTGCGCGAGCAACGCATCGACGCGGGCGTCGAGCGGCATCGAGGTATCAAGCCACGGCCGCGCGGCGCCGGGGGCTGCCGGCGATGGTTCGGACGGCGCCGCACCGCTCAGCGTCGAGCAGACGAGGGCCAGGCAGGCCGCCAGAGGCAGCGGAAGAGCTCGAATTGCAGTCGGCATGCGCGCTCCATGAGGGCATTGAAGGTAGCGCTACCATCTTACGCTACCCGGCGCACGAGCGCCCTCCCGGGGGCGATCACCTCGAATCAAGTCCCGCCCGCGAAACCGCTCGTCCCCGGTCCGGTGCCGCTCATCCCGGCAGCGTTGTGACCGCAGGCGTCCCGCTCCAACCTCTCGCCCGTCGGCAATTAGACGGCACGGGAGCCACCATGGAACCACGGCAACTGCAGGGCGATCTGGGATCGCGGCGCTTCGACCTCGACTGGGTGCGCATCGGTGCCTTCCTGCTGCTCATCCTCTATCACGTCGGGATGTACTACGTGACCTGGGGTTGGCACGTGAAGAGCCCCGCGGCCTCTCACGCGATCGAGCCTTTGATGATGCTGACCTCGCCGTGGCGGCTCTCGCTGCTGTTCCTGGTCTCAGGTGTTGCGACGGCCTATCTGCTGTCACGAACGCACCAGGGGTTCCTGAAATCCCGCTCGATCCGGCTGCTCGTGCCGCTCGTCTTCGGCATGCTCGTGATCGTACCGCCGCAGTCGTATCTGGAGGTGGTGGAGAAGCTCAACTACCCGGGCGGCTACCTCGGCTTCTACCGGCTGTACCTCGCAGCGTACCACGGCTTTTGCCGCGGCTCGGATTGCCTGATCGTGCCCACCTACAACCACCTGTGGTTCGTCGCCTACCTGTGGATCTACACGCTCGCGCTGTATGCCATCGTGCGCCTTGCTCCCCGGCTGATACCGATGCTGCGCCGCGCGGCCGAGCGCTGGCTCTCAGGACTCGGCATCCTCATCGTTCCGGCCGCCTACCTCGCCGCCGCGCGGCTGTACCTCTCCTGGGTCTTCCCATCCACCAACATGCTGGTCAACGACTGGTACAACCACGCCGTCTACCTCGCGGTCTTCCTCCTCGGCTTCACACTGGCGGCGACGACGGCGCCGTGGAACGCGCTCGAGCGGCTGCGCTGGCACTCGCTCGGTCTTGCCGTGCTCGGCTGGGCGGCCGACTGTGCGTTCATGAGCCTGTACAGCCATGGCATCACCCTGTCATCGCACTGGGCGATCGCCTTCATGTTCGTGATCTATGGCACCCAGCAATGGCTCGCCATCGCCGCGGTCCTCGGTTTCGCGCGGCGCCACCTGAACCGCGACAATCCCGCGCGCCGCTACCTCACCACGGCGATATTTCCCGTGTATATACTTCACCAAACGGTGATCGTGGTCGTGGCGCACGCGCTCAAACCCGCGCAGATCTATCCACCCGTCGAGGGACTCCTCCTGGTATTGGTCACCCTCGCGACCTGTCTCCTCGGCTATGAGATCGTACGACGCTTCAAGCTGCTCAAGCCCCTGTTCGGCCTTGCGGTGGAGCGCCGCAGCCGCGTACTGCGCGAGGCGGCGCGCCCGCTGCCACTCACGCGAGTCGCCTGTGGCGTGCCGGAGGATCTCAATTGAGCACCGCCAGCCGCAGGCTCCCCCTGCCGTGGCTGCTGTACGTGCTCTGCGGCCTGCTTCTCGGGCTGTATCTCGGTCTCAATGCAATGATCGACAACCGCCACGTCGCGGCCTGGAAGCCGCTCACGTGGGAGCTGTCGAGCGCGCTGATCGTCTTCAGCGTCATCCCGCTCATTCTGCGCTACGAGCGTGCCGTTCCCGTGGACTCGCTGCCGCGGTGGCGTGCCGTGCTCGCCCACCTCGGCGGTGCGCTCGCGTTCAGCATCGTGCACGTCGTTGCGGTCGTCGCTCTGCGCAAGCTCGTCTACGCGATCGCAGGCGAGACGTACGTGTTCGGCAACCTCGCGCTGCGAGGCTTCTACGAGTTCCAGAAGGACCTCATTGTCTACATGATCGTACTCATGCTGGGCTTCGCCTACCGGCAGTTTCAGACGCGCCGCCACGGGGAGCTGCGCGCCGCGCAGCTCAGCACCGAGCTGAGCGATGCGCGGCTCAAGCACCTGACCGCGCAGATCGAGCCCCACTTCCTGTTCAACACCCTGAATGCGATCTCGAACCGCATGCACGAGGATGTGGATGCGGCCGATCGCATGATCAGCGAGCTCAGCGGCCTGCTGCGCGCCGCCTATGAGGGGGACGATCAGGTGCTGGTGCCGCTGTCGCGGGAGCTCGAGTGGCTGCGCGGCTATGCCGACATGATGGCCGAGCGCTATCGCGGCCAGCTGCACTTCGAGCTCACGGTCGCCGCCGGACTTGAGCAATGTCAGGTACCGCGACTGTTGCTGCAGCCGCTGGTGGAGAATGCGCTGCGGCACGGCCTGCCGGACGGGCGAGGCCACGTGAGCGTCGAGATCGATCGTCGCGGCTCGCTGCTGCGCTATGTGATCTGCGACGATGGCATCGGGCTCACCGCGACGCAGGTGGCGCACGGCACGGGGCTGTCCAACATCGCGCGGCGCCTGGAGCTGCTGTATCCGGGCCGGCATGAGTTCGCTCTGGCGCCGCGCGCGCCCCGCGGGACCATGGCTACGCTCAGCTTTCCGGTGACGGCTTGAGTCACACGGTCGCCGTCATCGATGACGAGCCCCCGGCACGCGCCAAGCTCGCGCGCTTCGTCACCGAGCTCGAGGACTTCGCGCTCGTGGCGGAGGCCGATAGCGTCGAGTCCGCCATCCAGGCCATTCGCACTCATAGCCCGACACTGATCTTCCTCGACATTCAGCTCGGCGCGCGCACCGGCTTCGAGGTTCTCGAGGCCATCCGCGGCGAGTTCGATCCCTACGTGGTCTTCACCACCGCCTATTCCGAGTACGCGGTGCGCGCCTTCGATATCCAGGCGCTCGACTATCTGCTCAAGCCCTTCGATCGCGAGCGCTTCCTCAAGAGCGTACAGCGCGTGCGCGAGGCCATCGTCGATCCCGACCGCGGCGATCTGGAAGAGCGCGTGCGCCGCGCCCTCGCCTCGCTCCCCGGTCAGCCCGCGCCGGTCAAGCAGATCGTCGTGCGTGACAAGGGTCGCGCGTACTTCGTGCCGGTGGAGTCGATCGAGCGCATCGAGGCCGCCGGCAACTACGTGGAGATTCATGCGCTCGGCAAGACGCACCTGGTGCGCGAGCCGCTGTCGAAATTCATCAGCCGGCTCGATCCGGAGGAATTCGTCCGCGTACACCGCTCGCACGTGGTACGGCTGTCGTTCATCACCGAGCTGCACCCGATGTTCAGCGGCGACTACGAGCTCACGCTGCGCAGCGGCGAGCGCATCGCCTTGAGCCGGCGCTACAAGCCGCTGCTGCCGGCCTCGATCCGCGAGCAGTTGTAACTCAGGGCCGCAGCGGGCCGCGGACAGCGGCAGGCGGGGCATGTGCCGCCGCAGGACCGGGCGCGTCCAAGCCGGCTGCGGCGCTCAGCAGCTTCGCCTCCGACCGACGGCGCAGGGCATCCGCCTTGCTCGCATGGTGGACGAAGGAGCCTTCCTTCAAGAGCCGGACCGCGCCCGCCCAGTCCTCCTTGAGGGCTGCGTGAAAGATCGGGTATGCGCCGTGCTTGTGGGCCCAGATGCTTCCCGTCTGCCAGCTGAGAGAGAGCAGCGCCGTCTGTACGCCGGCCGGCAGTTCCGAGAACTTGCGCTTGCCGCGATGCGCATCGTAGTGCGTTCTGAGTCGCTCGTAGAAGTGGCGCTGGATGGCGGCAGTCAGCTCCGCGCGCTCGGCGGTGCTCAGCTCCAAGCGCAACACCGTCGTTTGGGGAGCCACGAACTGCCGCGGAGCTTGCCCCGGCAGCACCGGCGCGTTCGGCCGGTTGTTGACACCGACACTTGCCATTCTGCCGACCGAGCCGGTGCTCGCGCCGGTCTGGGCATTATTGATCGCGATCAACGTGTCGAGTGCGCCTTCCAGGCGGCGTTGGGGCGCCATCACGGCATCCGCACCCCGCTTCTGCAGGTACGGCTGCAGTTTCGTCTCAAGAGCGGTGCTGAGGTGCAGACTCTTGAGCTCGGGCAAGTCGTGCTGACCCAGGTCGAAACCAAAGAGGATCGTCGTACCGCTGCGCACGAGACCCCGACGATCCTTGATGTTCGGCACGTAGCCGACGGACCAGTCACCTTCCTTGCCGCGAATGAACTCCCAATCGATGCGGCTATCGTAGTACGTCGTCATGCAGCTACTCCCCTGCGCCGGCTAGCCCGTGAGGCCCCACTGCGCGAGCCAGCCCTTCATCTTGGTGATTTCCATCCGCTGCGCAACCAGGATGTCATCGACGAGCGTGTCGAGAGCGAAGGGCTGCCGGTGGGTCGCGAACTCCTCGTTCTGCAGCTCGCGGCCCATGTCGAGCGCACCCTGGTGATGATAGATCATCCCTTGAAGCCAGAGCCGCTCGAACTCAGCCCCGTGAGCGGCGCCGAGCGCGGCCATCTGCGCCTTGGAGAGCATCCCGGCCATGGGCGGATCCCCGCTCATCTCGTGGTGCGGAATCTCCGCACCACGCTCGGCCGCGAGCTTGAGCAGCGCCTGCATCTGGTCGATCTCCGCGCGCTGCGAGGTGTCGACGTAGCGTGCAAACCGAACGAACTCCTCGCGCTGACTGCGCGAAGCGACGAGCGCCGCCATGTCGAGCGCCTGCTGGTGGTGCACGATCATGTGCGCGAGGAACATCAGCTCGTCGGGCGTGTAGAGCGGCGGAGCCGCGGCTGCGCGTCCCAGGCAAGAGAGCCCGGCGCCGATGACGGCGGCGAAGAGCGCCGTGCACAGCCGCTCGCGTGCCGCGTGCCTGCCGCCCGACATCAGTTGCTGTCCGGCCGCGGCGGCCCCGACGGGTGCGGACTGGTGCGATTGGAGGAGTAGATCGCGTGCTTCGGTATCTCATCCGCATGCGGGCCGGTGTACTTGAGCACGTGCAGCCCCGTCTGGTTGTCGCCGACGTAGATGAGGCCGTTGTGGATGTCCGGGTAGGTCATGATGTCGCCCCACGGCACCGGACGTGCGTGACCCACCTCGCGCGGATCGAAGGGGTTCGAGATGTCGATGGCCCGCACGCCGTGCCCCAGCCAGCCGACCAGTACCAGATTCGGGAGCACGGTCGGATTGTGGGCATGCATCATCGGTCGGATCAGCGCACCGGGCGGCTTGGGCTGCGCGAGGCACTTCTCGACCATGCTGTCGGACTGGGCGAGCGTACCCACCATCATCGGGGTGATCTCCGACTCGACATTGATGATCCGCAGGCCACGCTCGGGACAGGGACCGAACGGCCACTCCTCGGTGATCACCACCCACGCCGGTCGCTTCTTGACATTCCCCTTGGTGAGTGAGGGGCGGTTCGGCACGGGCACGGCGCTGTGCACGCCCACCATCGCGACGAGCGGTGGCGTGAAGGCAAAGCGCGAGCGCGTCTCGAGCCGGGTGTACCGGGCGAGCTTGTCGGCATCGGAGCGCTCCGAGCGCAGCATCGCGAGCACACCGGGATCGGAGTTGAGGACCGGATGCACGCAGTCGTTCGCGACCGCCGGGAGCCTATGGACGTCGACGACGCCGCCTACCTTCCCATCCACCCACGCATTGCTCGAGCGCTGGCTGCAGACCGCTCCCGAGGCGATCTGCGCGTTGGTGTTGTGCGCGATCTTCTCGGTATCCAGGATGTACATGCCGGCGGTGGTCCCGGCGACGTAGAAGCGCTCGCCATCATCGGACAGCGTCCCGGAGTGCAGGCTGTTGACCTGCGTAGGCTGCGAGGCGCCGGGGCGTCCCCACTGATCGGTCAGATGACTGTAGTCGGCGAACCGGCCCGCACTGTAGAGGCCGGTTGCGTCGGGTCGCTCGTTGCGCACCGGACCGCCGATGTTCTCGAGCGTGAAGGAGGCGAGGAACACCGGCTCCTTCAGCACCTCGCCGGTCCTCTCGTCCGTGATCGCCGTGACGATGAGATCGTCATCCTGCGAGCCATAGGTCTGGGAGAGCACGAGCAGCCGATTGGCGTTGCGCGGGTCGTGCCACAGATAGAACTCGTGCGCCAGCACGCCCTTGGCCTTGTACCCGCTGTCGACCGGCAGGCAGGTCTTCGGATTCAAGGTGTAGGTGATCACGTCCCCGCCCGTGCCGGTGGCGGCGCTGCGCACCATCAGCATGCGCTCCTTCCCGTCGGTCGAGGTGTAGTTGTACGGCCTGAGCTCGCGGTCACGTACCGCCGTCTCACCGTTGTCGACCGTCAGCTGCGGCATCGTGCCGACGAGCACGGGTGGATCCCTCTCCGGATTGGGCTGAATCCGAAAGATCTTCACATCGAGTGTGACCCGCGGTCCGGTGGTGTTGGTCGAATTGCTGCGGCCCCAATAGAGGCAGTCGCCGGCGATCCCGAGACCCGTCGAGCCCCAGCCGCTCGGAAAGCCATCGAGGTCCCCGCAGCACCACTTGCCGGTAGCCGGATCCTTCCTCGAGGGCGCGGTCGGCACCCAGTGCACCCACTCGAAGTTGCGGAACAGGCCGAGTCTCTTGGCGGCTACGAACGCTCCGGCGTGCGCGTCCTCCGGCGAGGACTTGGGATCCAGATTGCCGTGCGCGTCCATGCGCCCGCCCGGGAGCTTGGCGAAAGGAATGTCGAACGTGGTGTAGGTTGCTGGCACACAGTCGACGGGCTGGCCCGTTCCCGGATCGATGCACCCGGCGTCCTTGCGGTCCGGGGCGCCCGCGCGTGAGGCCGCCGAGACCGCAACAAGCATCGCCAATGAAAGAAGCGCCACCCACTTCGATCGCATGTTCCCCCCCTCGCTCAGCGCACCACGAGCACGATCTTACCGGGTACGTGACCGGCCTCGAGCCGCCGGTGTGCGTCGGCGGCGGCAGCGAGCGGGACCTCGACGACCGGCACGTGCAGCTTCGCCGCCTCGACCGCCTGGTTCAAACGCGCGAGCTGCTCGGTGCCGGTGTAGAAGCTGTAGAGGATCATGCTGATCGCGAACCGAGGCTTTGGCAGGGGCTCCATCCCGTAGAGATATGCGACGCGCCCGCGGCCGTCGCGGCGCAGCGCATCGATGCAATGCTCGAGCGCATCCCCGCCGGCCAGGCCGAGCACCGCATCGACGCCGTTCGGGGCAAAGACGTGTGCGGCAGCGGCGATGTCACCGGTGCGCCCGTTGACGACCGCCTCGGCACCCAGGCGCTGCGCGAGCGCGAGTCCCGCTTCGTCGGATGCGGTCGCGAGCACTCTTGCCCCGCGGAGCCTGGCCAATTGAACCGCGAGGGTGCCGACTGCGCCGGCGGCCCCATGCACGATCAGTGTCTCGCCCGCTTTCAGGTGCAAGGCATCATCGATACCCTGCAGCGCGGACAGCCCGCTGATCGCCAGCGCGCCGGCCTCGGTGGGAGTGATTCCCTTCGGAAGGTGGGCGATGTTCTGCGCACGCGCTGCGACGTACTCCGCATACGTGCCGTTGCCCGTGCCGTAGACCTGATCACCCACACTGAAGCCGCGCACCGCCGAGCCGACGGCCGCGATCGTGCCCGCCACATCCGAGCCCAGGACCAGAGGAAAGCGCGCCCGCGCCGAAGGCTGCCGGCGCATCCCGGCTTCCCAGGCACCGACACCCGCGGCGTGAACGGCGATGAGCACCTCGTCAGCCTTGATTGGGGGCACCGGCAGGTGGTGAATCGTGAGCACCTCCGGACCGCCGCCCTTGTCGAGGGCGGCCGCGAGCATCGTGTCCGGCACGGGCTGCACGTCCGCGAGCGAGGCACCGCAGAGCGCAAGGCTCGCGGCAGCGACAAGGGCAAGCGCCCGGGGGGTCATGGGCTCGAGGCCTCGAGCGCTGTCGCCTCCGGCACGGGTGCCGAGGGCGGGCCCTTTCTCTGCTGGAACAGTTTTGCCGCCTCTCCCGCGGGCGCCCACAGGATGAGCAGCTTGGTGTCCGAGGCTTTCGGGACGAGATGCCGCACGTGATCACCGGGACGGACGATTCCGACCATGCCTGGCTTCAGCAGATAAAGCTTGCCGTTGACCTCGTGGCCGTAGACGCCCGAGAGGACATAGATCACCTCGACGGAGCCATGTTGATGACTCTGCACCATGGTCCCTGCAGGCAGCGTCACCTCGGCCGCCTCGAGCTCCTTGCCGCCGAGATTGGATTGATCGAGCACCAGCTTCCAGATCACCCCCGATGCGCTCTTCATATCGTCCCAAACGCCCCGGGTCGCATAGGCGTAGGCGGGTTTCGACTCCGCTGCGACACCTGCGGCATCGCCGCCGGCCGCCCCCGTAGTCGCCGCCGTACTGACAACGGCAAGGGCCCCGAGCACAGCAACGCGATAACTGATCATGGATTCCCCCTCCTGCGGCTCAACGGTTACGCAATCCCACCCTCAAATGCTAACGCTATCCGGGCGCGGCGATCATCGCTAGCGGAATCGGTACAGCTTCAGGCGCTGAATCTGGAAAGCCTCGGGTGCAAGGCGCACGTGGCGCCCCTGATGCGTCTGATCCCCGTTGAGCAGCCGCCCCGCAATCCATGCGCCATCCTCATCGAAGTGCCCCTCCCAGTCGCTGTCGATCCCCACCGAGGACCCCGGATCGCCTGCTGCGGAGAAGCTCACGATCATCCCCTGCCCGGCCACGAGGTACTCCTCCGCTCCCACCTGCACGATGAGCCCGCCGTGATTGGTGAGCGCCTGCGTCTCGGCGGGCGATTGTGGGTCGACGAACGACACCGTGAACTCGTAGTCGCCGATCCGCTCGCTGACCGGCGTGCTCACGAGCGTGCCGTCCTCGTGCACGATCGGGCGGAAGGCCGACATGCGATTCAGGCCCTGGTTCGCCAGAATCGCCGGCGCCAGCTCCGAGAGGATTCCGTACGCCTGCGCGAGACGATTCGTGGGAGGGTCGTCGATCGAGTCGACCGAGAACGGCGCGACGCCAATCGCATCGAGCTTGCCGATCGCGTAGAAGACGTTCGGCGCGACCTCGCCCCGGTCGGCGTAGTTCGCCTCGGGAATGAAGAGCGGATTGTGCGCCGCCCGGTAGCGCGTTGCGATCTCGGCGAAGTTCTGGAAGTAGATATCGGGCGCGAGCAGATCGAGCGTCGGAGCGCCGGCCTTCCACACCTCAAACAGGTGTGGCAGAGGACCGCCGCTCGGATACTCTCCCGGATGTTTGTTGGGCCGGTTGAGCGCCGCGTTCACGTACATCGGCAGCGCGTAGGCGGCCTTGCCGGCCTTCACCAGTGTCTCGACGTAGCGCGCATAGTGCCAGGCCGTGAAGACCTCCGCTGCCGCATCACCCTCGCCAAACACCTGCGTCCAGCCTCCGGAGGCTCTCGCACCGTGCTCCTGCCACAAGCGATGCAACGGCGTATCCGTCGCCGAGGAGCCGAGCACCCGCAGGAGCGCCTCGGGAACAGGCTCGCCGAAGCGGCGCGTCGCCTCGGCGCTCAAATCGCGCGCGGCCGTCAGCATCCCGATCTCGTTCTCCACCTGCACCATGAGCACGGTATTGCGCTCGTAGTCCTGCGCGCGCAGGTGCGCGAGCAGTGCGGCGAAGGCACGTGCATCCGCGTCTCGGGTCGCCGGAGCAAGGGCGGAGAGGATATCGAGGCTGCGCCCCTCCGGTCCCTTGGCCCGGGGAAACCGCAGCGCATCGCGCTTGACCCAGGCCGGCACATAGGTCGACATGCTGTTCTTCCACGCACCGAACCACAGCAGCACCAGGTGCAGGTCCTGTGCCCGGGCACCCGAGATCAGCTCGTCCACCGACTGCCACTCGTAATGGCCCTCCTGCGGCTCGATCAGCTCCCAGGAGACCGGCGCGAGTACAGTGTTGAGATGCATGGCCTTGAGTCTCGGCCAGTGCGGGGTCATGTAGCGCGCGCTCGAGGCGGCGGAATTCGACAGCTCGCCGCCGAGCACGAGGATCGGTCGGCCGTGCACGAGGAGCTGCGTTGCCGAGCCGTGCTTGGCGAGATGCGGCTCCGCCGCCACGCAGCAGGCGGCCGCGCACAGCATCGGCACGAGCACGGCCGCCACGCCAAGCCGAGCGCCGCTTCGAGACCTGTGCGCGAGCATGACCTCCCTACTTCGGCGGCTGATAGGCGCGTTGCGCCGACTCGAGGATCTTCTGAAACGCGGCGATGCCCTGGGGGTCCGGCGCGTGCAGCACGAAGGAGCGCACGTAGGCATAGAGGTCGAGCGCGTCGGCATCGCTCAGCGTGCTCACGGGAAAGCTCGGCATCCGGGTCGAGGGCAGCAGCGGCACGAGGTCGGCGCGCAGCCGCAAAAACGCGATGAACGCCTCCGGCATGGCCACCATCGGGCTGCCCACCAGGCGATGCTCGCCGGTCTCGCCGTTGAAGCCATGACAGCCATAGCAGCCGTGGCGGTAATAGAGCTGCTTGCCGTGCACGGAGTCTGCCGCGCGCCCGGCCGGCTCCGCGGCGAATGCCGCCCCGCTGAGCGCGGCGCCGCTCAGCACGCCGAGCGTCAGCCGCTGCCAAGGCCGCATGACGTTCTGCTCCTCATCGGGGCTGCGTGATCACATCGATCAGGTACGGCTCGCCGCGCTTGACGGAGCTCACGCCGCGCCGAAATGCGGCCTCGAGAAGCTCGGGCTGCTCGATCGGGCCCTCGCCGGCCATGCCGTAGCCTTCCGCCATTTTCTTGTAATCGATGTACGGCTCGCGCAGCGTCGAGCCGATGTGCGCACGATCGGTGCCACGGCCGCGTGCACCGGCCATGAACTCGAGAAACATGAACTCCTGATGCCAGGCGCGATTGTTGTGCATCACCGTCAAGAGCGGCAGTCGGTGGTGCACGGCGGTCCACAGCACGCCCGGTGCGTAGTTCAAGTCACCATCGGTCTGCACATTGATCACCAGCCGGCCGCGTCCGCGCGCCGCGAGTGCGGCGCCTGCACACGCGCCCGCACCGTAGCCCATGCCGCCGGCGCCTTGCGGGCCGAGATAGCTGTAGGGTCGATCGTGCGCCCACAGCTCACGATGGTGTGCGCCGGAGAAAGCGCTCGGACTCGCCAGGCACCAGTCCTCGTTCATGATGTGCGGCCACAGCTCCGCGTACACCCGGGCCGTGCTGATCGGCCTCGCATCCCAGCCGATGCGCTTCTCCTCGATCGCTGCCCGCACGGCGCGCACGGCCGCCGCGCGATTGGCAGCGGCATGCTTTTGGCTTCGAGCGGCGATCAAACGTTCGCGGCTCGGCGTCATGAGCGAGCGCACCGCGCGCAGCAGCTCCGGGAGCGAGGCCTCGGCGTCGATGGGGATTCGGCGGCCGGTGGAGCTGCCGGGCGGTGCAGGCGCCGCGCCGGGGGCACGATTGCCGCGCAGCCCGCCGAAACCGATGCCGAGCTTGTCGCGGGCCGCCGCGATCGCGGCGATCCGCGGACCCACGAGCGCCACGTCCGGCGAGCCGGTCTCAAGAGCGAGCGTGAAGTCGTACGTCGGGCTCGCCCCGGGGCCACACAGCCGGTGACGCTGCGGAAAGCTCATCGGACCGGATGTGGCCGCCGTCGTCGCGACCGCGCCCACGAGCTCGGCGAGCTCGATAGCCTCGCGCACGCCCTCGGCCGTGCGCAGCTGTCCGACGGCGATGCGCGGATTTGCAGCGGACACGAGCCGCCCGGCGATCTCGCGCGCACTCGCCGGATCGAGGCCCTCGATGAGCGGCGGCCGGTAACGCGGAACCGCAAGATTGCCTGCCTCCTGCTTCTGGAGCTCGGTGTCGATGATCACCAGAGCGGGGCCCGTCGGCGGCGTGAGCGCCTGACGGTACGCCTCCTGCAGAGCATCGAGGCACTCGGGGAGCGTCTTCGGCTGCGCATCCCATTTGGTGAAGCTGCGCACGATCGCCGCCATGTCGTTCGCGGTGTGCGCCTGGATGAAGCCATCGTCCCGGCCCGCGAGCAGCAGCAGCGGCGTGCCGGCGTAATAGGCCTGATAGATCGCCATCGCGGCGTGCTGCAGTCCGAGCGTGCCGTGCAGCAGCGCGCACATGGGCTTGCCTTGCGCCTTGGCGTAGCCGTTCGCCATGTCGACCGCGCTCTCCTCGTGCAGCGCGGTGATGAGCTCCGGCATCGTATTCGGCGGAGTCCCGTAGTTGACGAGCGACTCCTGCAGCCCCTCGAAGCTCGAGCCGGGATTCGCGGCGACGAACTCGATCCCGAGCTCCTTCAGGGTCTGCACCATGAGGTCGGAGCCGGGATGCCTGACGAGCGTCTCGGGCGAGGATTGCGGCGCGGCGCCGCCGGCATCGCGTGCCAGGCTCGCCGGACTCGGCGGCGGGGCTGAAGGGGCTGCGTCGGCCGGCGCTACCCGTTGGGCCTGTCCCGAGGGCGCCGCCAAGGCCGCGGCGCCGGTGGCGACGCCTTTCAGAAACTCCCGCCGCTCGAGGTCGGGGCGCCGGTCATCCGCCGCCAAGGGATCTGCCTACTTCAAGTATCCGACGTAGTAGATGCCGACGACGTTCCCGGACTCATCGTGGATCGGGTCGTATCCCGTCACGTACAGCTTGCCCAGAATGACGGCGTCTCCGTAGTAGGCGATGCCCTTCTTGATCATCGCGTAGGCAGGCCCCGCGGGATCGAGCACCGTTCCGATGGCGCGGCTGCCGTCGCCGCGCTGCACGTTGGTTGCGACCCGCACGTAGTCGTCGCCGGACTTGACGAACAGCGTGGCGGTACCGCCGTACTCCTTGACCACCTCGTCGACGACATCGAAGAAATTGTTCATCTTCGTGTTGCCGAAGTACAGCCCCGGCGCATCGCGCCCGCCCACGGGATCCTTGCCCTTGAGCTTCGGGGTGCCGAGCTTGGCGGTCTTGTCCTTAAGGGCGGTCATCGCCGCCTTGACCTTGTCCAGCTGGGCGTAGCTCGCGACGGGGATCAGCGCCGCCGCGGCTGCGAGCGTCGCGGTCGCGAGCATATGCAGAAGGAAGCCCTTGCGAGGCCTGAGATTCGACTGATGCATCAGCGGTCCCTCCCGAAGTTGAGGCAGAGTGAGCATCGGCAGTGTCGCAAGCCTAGCAGGTCCGACCGTCGACTGACTCACCACAGCTGATGGACGGCCGGCTTGATGTAGCGCTCGTAGATGGCCGCCGCCCCCTGCATCTCGGCGGGCGTCAGGGGGCGAAGGTCCGCGGCACTGATATTCACCTCGAGCTGCTCGATCCGCGATGCGCCGGGGATCACGGTCGACACCTCGGGGAACATCAGGATCCAGCGTAATGCCCAGGCAGCGAGACTCTGCTCGCGCGGAAACAGGGCCTTCAAGGCCTCGACGGCCGCGAGCCCCAAGTCGTAATTCACGCCGGAGAAAGTCTCGCCGCGGTCAAACGCTGCCCCGTCGCGGTTGAAGGTGCGGTGATCCTCGGGTCCGAACCGCGAGTCCCGGCCGAAGCGGCCCGAGAGCAGCCCGCTGGCGAGGGGCACGCGGGCGATGATGCCGACGTTCCTGGCGCTCGCTTCACGAAAGAAGAGCCCGGCGGGCCGAAGCCGAAACAGATTGAAGATGATTTGGACCGTAGTGACGTTGGGATACTCGATCGCCTTTAGCCCCTCCTCGACCTTCTCCACCGACACCCCGAGATTGCGGATCTTGCCTTCCGCCTTGAGGTCATCAAACAGCGCGAAGATCTCGGGCCGGTAGTAAACGGCCGTCGGCGGGCAGTGCAGTTGAATCAGGTCCAGCGCCTCGAGGCCACTGTTCTTCAGGCTCGCCTCGACGTAGCCGCGCAGCGTTGCGGGTGTGTAGCCGGCGTCCACGTGCGGGCGGATGAAGCGGCCGCATTTGGTCGCCACGTAGACGCGCTCGCCGTGTCGGGCCTTCACGCGGCGCACGACCCGCCCCACGGCGGCCTCACTCGCACGATCGCTGTACACGTCGGCCGTGTCGATGAGATTCACGCCCCGCTCGATGGCCGACTCGATGATGCGCTCGGCGAGTGCAGCATCGAAGGGCTCTCCCCAGCGGCCGCCCACCTGCCAGGTGCCGAGGGAGACGGCCGAGACATCCCAGCCGGTCTTGCCGAGCCTGCGGTAGATCATGAAGGCGAGCGCCCCTTTCGTTGGAACCCGTCGCGCACAGTATCGCCGATTCGGGGTTTCTGCCTGCTGCGCGCCTTGTCGATGTCCTAGTGTACGAGTATACTCGTACACCTAGATGGACAAGCACGCTCCGCCACGGATCTTCACGCTGCAGCCGAGCTCGGGCGTACCGATCTATCGACAGCTGATCGAGCAGGTCCGCCGGATGGTTGCGAGCGGCCAGCTGGCACCAGGCGCCGAGCTGCCCTCGGTGCGCGAGATCTCCGCGGAGTACAGCGTCAATCCGACCACCATCTCCAAGGCCTACGGGCTACTGGAAGCCGAAGGGCTGCTGCAGCGCAACCGCGGCAAGCCCATGACCATCCCCGCCGGGCGACGCAACCTGGGCGCGTTATCGGCCCGGCTCAAGCAGGTGGAGCCTCAAGTCGATGCGCTCGTCCTGGCGGCACGACAGCTCGAGCTCGGCGCCGACGAGCTGACTTCACTGATCGTCAGAAAGATGGGAGATCACTCGTGAGCGACGCAGTCGTCAGTGCCAGCCACCTGGGGAAGGCCATCCAGGGAAACGCCATCCTGCGAGACATTTCCGTCAACGCGACGGCGGGTAATGTCGTGGGTGTCATCGGCAAGAACGGCGCCGGCAAGACCACGCTGCTCGAGCTGCTGCTCGGCTTCTCGCCTCCGACCAGCGGCAGCTCCACTTTGTTCGGACATCCGAGTCTCACCCTGCCGGCATCGATCAAGCAACGCATTGGATTCGTTCCTCAACAGGACGAGCTCGTGAGCTATATCACCGGCGCGCAACAGCTCGCGCTCACCGGATCCCTGTATCCGCACTGGAACAGAGCGCTGATCGACAGGCTCAGCCGCACCTGGGAAGTGCCGCTCGGCCAGCGCACGGAGACCCTCTCGGCAGGGGAGCGCCAGAAGCTGTCGACGCTGCTCGCTCTCGGGCACGAGCCGCAGTTGCTCGTACTGGATGAGCCGGTCTCGAGCCTGGACCCGATCGCGCGTCGCCAGTTTCTCCAGCAGCTCCTCGAGATCGCGACCGACGAGAGCCGCACGGTGCTGTTCTCCACCCACATCGTGTCCGATCTCGAGCGGGTAGCGAACCAGATCTGGATCGTTCGGGAGGGAGCCATCGTGTGGCACGGAGACCTCGATTCGCTCAAGGAGTCGGTCGTGCGCGTGAGCATCCGCGCCCACACGACCCTCCCCGACTCCCTCGGCATCATGAACGCTCTGACGTGCCGCGCGGACGCAACGCGCGCGACGGTCGTCGTGAGCGACTGGCACGCGGACGCCGCGGGCGATCTCGCGCGACGTCTGGACGCCGACATCGAGGTCGAGAACTTGAGTCTCGAGGACATCTTCGTGGAGCTGCACGCGTGAGAGGCGTCCTGCAGGTCACCCTTCTTTGCTTCAGCTGGGCACCGCTGCTGCGCCGGATCGCCGTACTCGGGGCCGCGCTCACGCTCGCCGGCCACATGGGCCTGTTGTTGTTCGCGACCGGCGGACCGGTATTCCTGGAGGTCGTGAGCGTGATCCTCAGCATGGCATTCATCGCCGTCTCGGTGGTGCTCGCGACCGGAGTCATGTGGCGCTGCATCTCGGCGCCGCGCACCTTGAGGCTGGTGCCGTACGGTCGGCTGAAGCTCCTCGCGGGTGTCCTGGTCGCACATTTGCTGCTCGCGAGTCTCGTGGCGGCCAACGTCGCGCTCTTTCGGCTCGAGGCGCCGGCGACCCCTCAATTTCCGGGAAGCCTTGCGAGCATCTTCATCGGCGCACTCGCCGGCGCATCCGCGGTGACGCTGCTGTTCTTTCTGCTCTCGGGGACCCCCTACATCGCGATCGCGGTGACGGCGGTGGCCTGGCTCGGGGACGAGCTGTGGAGTCGGCTCGCCGTCCCCTTCAACCTGCCGGCGCGAGTCGGCCCACTGCCACTGCTCGCGGCAGCGACAGCCCTCGCTTGGAGTGCCTTCGCCGCCTGGTACTTGCGCGCGAGGCGTATCGCGCCGCCGAGCTGGGGCAGCACTCGGTCGGGGAGCGCGCGGCGGATCGCGGAGATCCACGTCTCTGCACCCGCGGCCATCGGCATCCAGCTGATCGGTCCGTCACCCTTTGCCCGGCTGAGGAACGCTGGCCTGTTCATCGCGGCAATCGTAGCGGTGCTGCTGTGGGGCGCCGCAGACACTCCCAGCTCCACACGCTCTGTGACGACGGCGATGGCGTTGAGCTTCTTTCTGCTCATCACCAGCATATTTCCTTTCGGGATCACTGCAGGGCTCGCCGGGCGCTCGAGGGCGCTGTGGCTGCGATCCGGTTGCTCCCGGGAGCAGCTCTTCCGGGTGTGCGAGCGCCTCGGGTGGCGCTGCCTGCTGGTCGGTGCCTCAGCCGTACTGCTGGTACTCGCCCTTGCGTGGGTCCTCGTTCCACACCCGACCTATGCGTGCGGCCGGCTGCTCCTCGAAGTAGTGGCGCTCGAGGTTTGCGGTCTGTACGTGGGGCTCATGAGCGTCCGGGGCGCGAACCTGCGCCTGATCCTCGAGGTCCTGACGGCCGTGGTCGGCTGGAGCTGCCTCATGGTGTCGCTGCTCGCCACCGCCGCGACACCGGCGATACAGGCGATTCCCATCGTGCTCCTGCTCGGCGCGCTCGCCCTCCGCCCCATCGCCAGGCTACAGTGGCGGGAGCTTGATTGGCTGATCTGCAAGCCGGCGCGGCTGCCCTCTCAGGCCTTAAGGCCGGTGCTGTGAGTCCAAGATCTCATCTGCCCCGCGCCCCGGGGTTCATGCCCGCCGGATTGACCGCTTGATCCTGAATCTGGCGCGAGAACTCGTCGACACTCTTCTCTCCCTGCGCGATCTGCTCCTTGGTGAGGCAGATCTGCTCGCGCTCCGTATGCGAGCCCACCACCGGCTCGTACCGGCAGTAGTACTCGGTGCCGTTCCTCACGACGAGCTCGTAACCGTGCAGTTTGGTCTTGGTGGGCTTGGCCGGCGTGGAGCTGCCCTCCCCGCTCGCCGCGGGCGCGGCGGCCGTGGCCGCACCGCTCGGGGATGCGCTCGTCGAGCTCACCGGAGCGCTCACCGCGCAACCGACGAGCGCAATCGCACCGGCCAGTACCAAGGATCCGCTCAGGAGTCGGGCACGCATCGGGATGTCTCCGGGCTGAATAGCTTCGCGGAATGGTAGCCTGCGCGGCGCAGGCTCGTCATCAGCCCCGCGCCAACGGGCCGCAACTTTTGTCACAGATGTGTGCGAGGATGCATCACTCCAAGCGCTCGAGGGAGCCACCAGAATGAAAAGGAACATCCTGATCAGCATGAGCGTTTCGCTTTCGCTCGTCGTGCTGGCCACTGGGGCCGCGATCTCCGCCCAGGACCGCTACACAGTCAAAGTGCCCGATGGGCTCGCCTTCGCCGAGTTCCGGGGATACGAGAGCTGGCCGGTCATCGCCATCAGCGAGAATGGTGGCGTGATCGCAGTCATCGTCGGCAATCCAGCGATGATTGCCGCCTACAAGACCGGTATTCCGGCGAACGGAAAGCCCTTCCCGGATGGCGCGAGGATGGCAAAGATCCATTGGAACCCGAAGAAGCAGGAGGCCGAGCCCGGCCAGCCCACCGTGCCAGGCACCCTCGCCAACGTCGACTTCATGGTGAAGGACAGCAAGCGGTTCGCCGACAGCGGCGGCTGGGGATGGGCCGCATTCGAGTTTGACGCCGCCTCCGCAGCGTTCAGACCCGCAAACATGAACGACAAGCCCCCGCAGGGGAACGATGCCAAATGCGGATTTGCGTGCCACACGATCGCGAAGAATCGCGATTACGTCTTCACTGAGTACGGCAAGCGGTGAGCCGGCGATGCTCCGTCAATGGACGATATCGGCGATCATGCCGCGTGCGATCGCACTGCGCTGCACGACGGACTTCTGTTCGCTGGAGTACACCGATTTCAGGAAAGCCCTATCCCAGTCGGTCATGCCAGGACTCGCATCCTGAGGGCGTTTGTCGAACAGCGTGAGAATACTCGGCACATCCTCCAGGCGAGTGTCGAGTCTGAGCTGCGCGAGACCCGCCATGCAGATGTAATCGGCGAGCTGCCCCAGCGACACTCCCTTGAACTGCGTCGGATCGACGATCACAAAGACCTCGTAGATCGCCCAGACCACATTGAGCGTGAGATGGCTCGCCTGAGCCCACTCGTCGGTTGAGTGCTCGGGAGCCATCTTCGGTACTTCCGGGAATACGATGATGGTGCCTAAGCCGGCTGTCGCGCTCGTCTGGCTCATGCCGGGGAACGACATCTGCTGCAGCGGCAACCCATCCGAGGTCCGCTCCGCGGTGTTATACCAAGTCTTCACGGGCTTGCTCGTCGCGATGAATCCCTCGACGACCCTTGCGTCGGCGCCGCCAAAGACCACCTCGTTGTGCCGCTTCTGCAGGTCGCGAAGCAGCGCGTCCGGGTGTTTGCTCACCAGGACGTACAGGTTCGGGTGACAATGCTCCTTGGAGAGCGGCACGCCGGCCGCCTGCCCGACCTCCGAGATGCGTCCCAGAATGTACTCACCCCACTGCTTCGGAAAGCCCGACACGAGCGGACACACCGGTAGTGTCCATCGCGCCAGGCCTCGGGTGGGATCGCCAAGGTTGAAGTCCGTAACCAGGTTTACGAAGGTGGAGATCCGCTGTGTCAGCTCAGCGCGCTGTGCCTTGACGATGACTTCGGGCTGGTGTGCGGTCGCGCCGGCCGGCGCGCTGGAGGAGGTCGCCACGGCGCCGGTGGCAGGAGCCTGTTGATCGTCCGCCGCGTGTGCCCTTTCGAAGGCGACGAGACCAACCGCCGCGACAAGTATCAAGAGTGTGCTGCGCATCGAGATCTTCTCCGAATAACGGAATCGATAAGTTCGCTTCAAGGGACGATCTCCCGCACCATGCTGCGGGCGATCTCACCCTGCTGCAGGCGCGATCCGTGGCCGGTCTCATAGAGAGACTTGAGAAAAGCCTTATCCCAGTCACTCATGCCTGCGGGCACAGCCTCAGGTGCGCCATCGAACAGTCTCAGGATGGTCGGGATTTCGCCCACCGGCGCGACAGGCTTGAGCTTCGCAAGGCCCACCATTCCCACGTAGTCGGCGAACTGCCCGCGTGAGACGGGACGGAGCCGCGTCTGGTCGACGATCACGTAGACGTAGGCAAAGGTGCTGGCATGAGCGGGCAGCAGATGGCTCGAGCGCTCCCAGTCGCAATACGTCGGTGAGGAGAATTTGGCGCCGTCGGGCGCCTGCGCATCGCACGGGGGGCGGCCGACACTGACCAGCGGGGTGCCGCTCGCAGAGGCAACGTACGAGTTGTACCACACCCGCACGGTGCGTGGTGTCGCGATGAAAGCATCGACCGCGAGCGCCGGCGCATCGCCGAATGTCACCGGGCGCTTGCGTTGCTCCATGGCCTGCAGAAGCTCCGTCGGCCGCGTGGTCACGACGATGTAGAGATTCGGATGGCAGCGGTCCCCCGCAAGTGGCGCACCGGCCGCGCGCGCAATCTCCGAAACGCGCCACAGGATGAACTCACCTTCCTCGCGAGGCAGGCCCGATACCAGCGGGCAGACCGGCGCCTGCCAGCGGGCAAGCCCCTCGCCGCCGTCGAGGGAGGCAATCTGACTGACGAACGCGAGGACCTTCGGCGCGAGCTCCGCGCGCTGGGCACTGCGCTGAGCCTGCACGGTGACCTCGGGTAAGGGCCCCACCGTGTCCACGGCCTCGGTCGCGACGGAATCAGGCGCCTTGCCGCTGGCGCCGATGAGAATGGCCCCGCTTCGGGTGCGCGTGAAGGACAACCCGCTGTCACTCAGCAGGATCTTGAGCGCGGCGAGCGGTGGCAACGTTCCCCGAACGCCACCGGATGACTTCTGGGATACCAACTCGGGCGAGAAGAGAATCTCCAGCTGGCTCTGTCGGGCGAACTCGGTCAGGGCGCTCCCCAGGCTCTGATGAGCAATCTCGAATGCCTGCGCGGGAGGCTCGTCATCGTGTGCGGCGGCGGAGCTGAGCCACGAAGCGCACAGCAGCCCGGCGGCTGCAGCTGCCATCGCGGCCTTCGGCGCTCGCACTCCAGAGCCTCCTCGATCCGTTCGGGGAGTAAGACGCATCGCGCGAAAAAAGCCGAAGCCCAAGCTCACCGTCTCGCGCTCAACACGACGACACGCTCATCGGCCCGCACGACCTGAATCGGGAAGTAGCTCGTGACGGCCTCGACGAAGAGCGCCGGACGCGCGATGGCAAAGGCGCCGCTCAAATGCAGCTGAGCGATCTTGGGGTCCGCGAGCTCGATCTTGGTAGAGGAGTAGCGATTGAGCTCCAGGACGGCATCGGCCAGCCGCGCGTCCTCGAAGATCAGTTGCCCGCGACGCCAGCTGGTGCTGGGCTCGGGATCCGTCACACTGATGCGCTCCGGAAGCGCCGCATCCGCGATCAACTGCTGACCGGCGGTGACGGTGAAGGCCGAAGCGGGGCTCGCCGCCTTGCCGAGGGGCTCGACACGGACAGTTCCCTCGACCATCGTGAGCCGTACGCGCTCGCCATCCACCCGCACGTCAAATGCCGTACCAACCGCAACGAATCGATGCTGGTGGACCTCGACCACGAAAGGCCGCTGACGGTTCTTGGCGACTTCCACGTAGGCCTGGCCCTTGAGAAGTCGAACGATGCGCTCCGCCGGGGTGAAGGCGACTTCGACTTCCGATTGGGTGTCGAGCGTCAGTTGCGAGCCGTCGCTGAGTGTGGCGGCAAGCCGCTCACCCGTAGCCGTCGCATAGCGACCCGCCCCCGGTACAGGCGGTGCCCGGAGGATCGAGCTGAGGGTGAACGTATGATCGGCGCGGACCCATCCGCCCAGCGTTGCGACTGCGCCGCCGAGAAGGATCAGCACCGCGGCGGCAGCGGCCGCATGCATGGGTCGAATGGCCGCCGAAGCGCGGCGTGTCAGGCGCAATGCGGTCTCATGGCGCAGCGCCAGTATCTCCCGCTCCAGGGCCGCAGCCTGGGCCCGCATCCAGGCCCTATCGACCGCCTCGTATGCGGCCCGGTGATCGACGGACTGCGTCAACCACGCTTCGAAGGCGCTCCGACTTTCGGCCGATACCACCTCCTGGTGCAAGCACTCGTACCAGGCAGCAGCCGCCTCGGTCAGCTCCTCGGGAAGCGGGGCCGAGCTCATGGCGGGATTCCCGCCGCTGCCGCATCGAGCGCACGGCTCAAGTGCGCCAGGGCCTTCGCCATGTGCTTCTCGACGGCGCGCGTGGAGATGCCCTGCAGCCGCCCAATCTCGGCGTGCTTCAGTCCTTCAAAGCAACGCAGCATGAACACGTCTCGGGTCCGCTCCGGAAGTTCGCGCAGTGCCTCAGCGACTCGCGCGACGCTCTCTCTTGCCTGTAAGAGGCGCTCGGGTGAAAAAGCCCCCTCGGCTGCCTCACTTTCGTGGCGCCGTTCTGCCGCAAAGCGCTCCCGCACGGCAGTACGGCGCGCGTGGTCTCGCAACGCATTGGCCGCTGTCTGGAAGATGTACCCATCGGGGTTACGGAGCTCACCCACTTGGGGACACTGGGCGAGACGCAGGAAGACCTGCTGAACCAGATCCTGCGCCTCTTCGGAATCGCGGGTACGCTTACGGAAGAAGCTCACGAGCGGTCCGTAGTAACGGCGCACCAAAGTGTCCAGCCGGGTCGGCTGAACTTCAGGCTTGGGTACCGAGGGATCCGGCACCGCTCTGGGGTCGGGCGAAATGGGCGGCATCCTGGGTGCGAACCATGACGCACCCGAGTGAGCGCTTCAAGCGTCGCAGGCGAGATCAGGCGTGCTCGTCACGGCGAGTTCGGGTTTCGACGGCTCATGCGTCATACGTTAACTGCGGCTCGTCAATCTCAAGCCGCCCCACCCCGCAACGCGCGATGGAAGTGTCAACTGGCACCGTGCTAGAAGCAGTGGATGGACACGGTTGGGCGGGTCTGGTCGCTTCACTTCGCACTCGCCTGTCTCGCCTGCTCGACCGCGGTGCGCGCCACCGAGTTCATCTTCGACACCATCTACGTGCATGACAGCGCATCTTTGCGCGAGGCGCAGTCGCTGCAGGACTTGTGCGCGCGACTGCTGGTGCGCTTCCGCCTCGTCGTGCACCCCGACGACACCGCGGCACTGGAGGCGGCAGTAGATCAGATGGAGCGCGAGGACCAGGCGTACTACCTCACCGCCGCATCGGTCGACTATGGCGTCGGCCACTTCTATTGGAATGCCAGCACCATCTGCGGGCACCTGGAGCACGATCGCCACATCGAGGGGTTATATCTGCATGAGCTCATCTCGGGGGAAGTCGGTGCCGCGCACCGCCGCTTCGATGATTCTGATTGGGAGCAGGTGCGCGCCTATGCGGCCTGCGCACATGCAGCACACAAGAGGATCCTCTGGAGCGAGTGGGCGGGCGGCAGCTGGGGCTGGCGGACGTTCTTGACCCAGGTGAGCGCACCCGGCTCGCTGGCGCGGCGCACGTTGAGCGGCTACCGCGACGTGTTCGTGTTTCTGTGGGCGAACAACCGCGATGGGCGCAAGGCGGGAGACCGCCTCGATATGCAGGAAGCGCAAGTCGACGTGACTGCGCTCGGCGATCCGGCGAACCCGCGCCTACCGCAAAGCGCGAGAAACCCGCTGCGCTACACATTCCCGCATGGAATCTCGATTCAGGACTGGTACTGGTACGAAAGTAACCGCGGTGCCGATGGACAGGTGTCTCCGGAGGTGATGCAGGAACTTCCCGCCGCAATGGTCACTGATTTTGGCGAGGCGGACCTGGCCCGCGGTGGGCGCTACTTCCAGTTCGAGGCGTACTGGTCTGGCCGCGCCGACAACAGCTCAGGGAAGTACTACCCCGGATTCTTCCAGGGCATCCGCGCGCTACGCGAGAATGTGCTCGGGCAGTCGAACAACTGCCCACGCCGCTGAGACCTCCGGGGAGCGCAGCGGCTCACGTACCGGCACTGCCAGCCGTGTACTGGTGTTCACTCCGGGCGCCCCAGCGGTACAGATCCTCGTCCCCGCAGTGCGGGCACTTTATCGCAGCAAGCTGGTCGTCGGATTCAGCGGCCGGCTTGGCTCCTGCGGGCGGGAGCGCAATGGCAATGACGCGCGCACACGACTTCTTCTTGCATAGCCAGCCCACGTAGAGATCCCCTGAGACCATCTGGTGCGGCGCCCGGACGTCGACGTGGCGCAGGCCCGGTGACGTCACGGCCTTACGAACAGGCGTTCCTAGGGTCTTCGACGGACGTTTGATTGCCACTGGCGCCTCTTATCAATTGCTGTGATCCGTGCACCACGTCCCCGGGCACGCTCCGACCACCGGGGCGAAGATCTGCCACGCATGCCGCGGATGCATGAGGGCCCATGGCAAAGCGATGAACGTACCGCAACAGGCCGAGGGGGAACGGTCAGCCGTGATGATCACGTCATCGGCAGAGGTCTCCGCCACATCGACGCTCAGTGCCGCTATCTGGCGCGGAGACATCACGCGATTGATCGGAGGGGCCCGCAAGTCCAGCGTCGCGCGGGTCGCGTGCCGCGGAGCGCCACGGGCATCGTCTCCGGCGGCGACACCCCTGGGATAGCCCAGCACGAGCATCGCGAGAACCAAGCCAAGGCCGAGGCGCGCGGACATGGCCGGTATCTTATGCGCGCGGCCAAGCCGAGCACGAGCCCGAATCGGGATTAGTTTCATAAACTATTGATTATTAACGCAGTATCGAGCGACGACTCCGCCGGGATGTC
>Ga0335081_10003282_pt1 | contig 25428 bp, 23 predicted proteins | sample Lox_Sample_35_FD_206713 | JGI IMG/M metagenome (GOLD analysis project Ga0335081, IMG submission 206713) | Soil microbial communities from Loxahatchee National Wildlife Refuge, Florida, United States - Lox_Sample_3.5 | ecosystem: Environmental > Terrestrial > Soil > Wetlands | place: USA...
CCATACAGAACCCGGCTTACAGGCCGGCTGATGCGTCAAACGGGGGCTCGGCGGCAAAACCGCCGGGCCCCCGCCAATTTTCATAGGGCGCACTCGATGAGCGGTTTCGCCTTAAGTCGGATGCCGCCGACCAAAATCGTGATATCTTGCAATCGGTATCGCGCCGTGGCTTGGCTATCGGGCCTATCGGCGCGAACTCAAGATCAAGAAGAATACGACTACGATAACGGGGGGCGACCAGGGAGGACTACAATGAAACGGCTTTGCTTGTTCGTTGCAGCCGCAACGCTGCTGGCTGCACCCGCTTTTGCCGAAGACACCATCACAATCGGCTTCACCGCCTCACGCACCGGACCGCTCAACGTCGACTCGACCGGCCAGGAGCGCGGCTACGAATTCTGGCGCGACGAAGTGAACGCCAAGGGCGGCATCAAGGTCGGCGGCAAAAGCTACAAGGTCAAATTTGTCAGCTATGACGACCAATCGGTCGGCGGCCGCGTGCAGCAGCTCTACACGCGCCTGATCAACCAGGACAAAGCGCAATTCCTGTTCAGCCCGTATTCGTCGGGCCTGGTGGCGCCGGCGGCGGTGATCAGCGAGCAGTACGGAAAGATCATGGTCGACAGCGGCGGCGCCGAGGAAAAGCCGTTCATGCTCGGCAACAAGCACCTGTTCATGGTGATCACCTCGGCCGCGCACTACCTCTCCGGAGCCATCGCGGCGCTGAAGGCGAAGAACCCGCACGCCAAGGTCGCGCTGGTGTATTCCGACGATCCGTTCTCGAAGACCGTGTGCACAGCGGCGCGCGAGCAGGCCAAGGAAGCCGGCTTCGACATCGTGCTGGATGAATCCTACGCTCCGTCCACCACCGATTTCGGCCCGATCGTCAACAAGATCGTGTCGTCGAACGCCGATGCCTTCCTCGGCGGCGGCCACTACTCGGACGGCGCGACGCTGGCGCGCCAGATGCACGACCAGAAAGCCAACATGAAGTGGATCTCGATCCTGGTGGCGCCGGCCGACGACAAGTTCGGCGAGCTGGGACCCGGCGCGCTCGGCGTGACCGTGCCGTCGCAATGGGAACAGCAGGTCAACTACAAGCCGCAGTTCGGACCGACCACGCAGGAATTCGCCAAGGCTTTCGAAGCCAAGTTCAAACACAAGGCCGACTATCACACGGCCTCCGGCTATACGAGCGGCGTGGTGCTCCAGCATGCCATCGAGCAGGCCGGCTCGCTCGATCCCGAGAAGGTGACGGCGGCGCTCAACGCGACCGACATCACCACCTTCTTCGGTCACATCAAGTTCGCCACCGACGCGGGCCATCATGGCTTGCAGGTCGCGCATGAGATGGTGCTGGCGCAGTGGCAGATGGAGAACGGCAAGCTTGCTCGCCAGGTCGTTTGGCCGACGGCGGCGCAATCCGCCCCGCTGCAGTATCCAATCGGCGCCGGGCACTGATCGGCGCGGGACCGGCGGCAACCCCGCCGGTCCCGACCCCAAGTAGGCCAGCATGCTCGGCATCCTCGCTTCCATCATTGACGGCGTGCTGGTGGGGCTCGTCTACGGACTGGCGGCCATGGGCTTGACGCTCATCTGGGGCGTCATGGACGTCATCAACTTGACGCACGGCGCCATGATCGTCGCCGGCATGTTCGCCGTGTTCCTGTTGGCGAACGCGCTCGGCATTTCCGCCTATTACGCGCTGCTGCCGGTGCTGATCGGCGGCTTTTTCGTCGGCGTCCTGCTCTATTGGGTCGCGGTGCACCGCATGGTCGGCCGGCCGCCATTGATGAGCCTGCTGTCGACATTTTCCATCAACCTGGTGCTGATCGGCGTCGGTACCGCCGTGTGGGGCACCGCGCTGTTCAACGTGGAGGTTTCGGTGCCCGGCATCAGCATGGGCCGCTACACCTTCCCCGGCGCCCATATTCTCGCGGCGGTGCTCGCCGCGCTGATTGCCCTCGTGCTCTACCTGTTTCTGCACTACACCCGCCTCGGCAAGGCCGTGCGCGCGGTCGCCAATAACCGCGAGGCGGCCGAACTCGTCGGCATTCCGACCACGCGCGTGCTGGCCGCCTCGGTCGGCTTCGGCGTCGCGCTCGCCGGCGTGTCGGGCATGCTGATCGCCACGCTGTTCCCCTTCACCGTGCTGTCGGGCGACGCCTATCAGCTCAAGGGCTTCGTGGTGACGGTGCTCGGCGGCCTTGGCAATCCGATGGGCGCGCTGATGGGTGGGGTGGCGCTCGGCCTGTTGGAGGGGCTGGTGACGCCGTTCGTCCCGGTGAGCTGGACGCTGGTCATTGAATTCGTGCTGTTCGTGCTGGTGCTGATCGCCTTTCCCGGCGGCGTCTTTGCATCGAGGCGCGGAGCCTTGTGATGCCGCGCCTGCTACGCCGCCCCTTCTTCTGGGTCATCACCCTCGCGGTCGCGGTGTTTGCGATCGCGCCGACGATCGGCAACAACGTGGAACTGCGCGAGAGCCTGCTGCTCGCCGCGCTCTACATCACGCTAGCGAGCAATCTCAACCTGATGCTCGGCTATGCCGGCTACATCAATTTCGGTAGCATCGTGTTCTTCGGCCTGGGCGGCTACATCTGCGTCTGGCTGGTCAATTCGTTTGCCTGGCCGCTCGGGGCGAGCCTGCTGGTCGCCGGCATCTGCGTGAGCGCGCTTGCGCTGTTTTTCGGGCTCGGCATTCTTCGGCTGCGCGGCGCGTTCTTCGCGCTCTCGACCATCGGCATCGTGGAGGCGGTGCAGGCCTTCGCGCAGAATTTCACGCCGTGGGGCGGCTCCGCCGGCATCTATCTGTCGAGTTCGATCTTCGCCCAACTCGGCGGTCCGGGGCCGGCGCTCTGGGTGATCTATTTTCTGATGATCGCGACCATGGGGCTGTCGCTCTATCTGAGTTATGCCATCAAGATATCGAAGTTCGGTCTCGGCCTGCTCGCCATCGGCCAGAACGAAGATGCCGCGGCCATCCTCGGCGTGCCCACCCCGCTTTACAAGGCGCTGGTCTATAGCGCTTCCGCCTTCCTGCCGGCGATCGCCGGCGGCCTCTATTTCTTCAAGAGCGCCTTCATCCAGCCCTCCGACGCCTTCGATCTGACGCTGTCGACCGAGGCGCTGGTCGTTGCCATGCTGGGCGGGCAAGGCACGGTGACCGGGGTGGCGCTCGGCGCCTATCTCTACGAAGAGCTGCGCGGCTATCTGCTGATCTCGGAAACCTTCTCCAACTTCCAACTCGTGGTTTCCGGCGTGCTGCTGCTGCTGATCGTGCTGTTCTTCCCCAGCGGGCTGATGGGCTTCATCTACAGCCGCTTTCCGCGCACCAAGAAGGTGCTCGAATGAGCGACCTGCTGGTGGTCGACAAGATCAGCAAGCGCTTCGGCGGATTGCAGGCCGTCCGCAATATGAGCTTCGGGATTCGCGAAGGCGAAATCCTCGGCCTGATCGGACCGAACGGCGCCGGCAAGTCGACGCTGTTCAACCTAATCAATGGGGTCTACACCCCGGATACCGGGCGCATCGTTTTCCGCGGCACCGATATCACCGGGGAAAAGCCTTATCGCGTGGCCAAGCACGGGCTCGCGCGCACCCACCAGATCGTGCAGCCACTCACCAATATGACGGTGCTGGAGAACTGCACGGTCGGCGCCTGCTTCGGACGCGAGAACCTGCCGCTCGCGCAAGCGGCCGAGGCGGCGCGCGAGGCGATCGCGGTCGCCGGCCTGGAGGACCGCACCGAGATGCTTGCGCTGCACCTGACCATCGCCGGCAAGAAACGGCTCGAGCTGGCGCGCGCGCTCGCCGCGCGCCCGCTGCTGCTCTTGCTCGACGAGGTGCTGGCCGGGCTCAATCCGACCGAGGTCGAGCACATGATCGGCGTGATCCGCCGCATCCGCGAGCGCGGCGTGACCATCCTCATCATCGAGCACTTGATGCAGGCGATCATGAGCCTGTCCGACCGCATCGTGGTGCTTAATTTCGGCGAGAAACTCGCCGAGGGCCAGCCGGCCGAAGTCGCCCAGAACCCGCAGGTCATCGAGGCCTATCTCGGCGATCCCAAGCTCGCCGCCGAGCTGCAGCGCAAGAAGGCTTGAGCCATGGCCGAGACGCTGCTTGAGGTCGATGCGCTCGAGGCCGGCTACGGCGAGGTGCAGGTGCTGTGGGGCGTTTCGCTCAAAGCGGGGCGCGGCCAGTTCACCGCCATCGTCGGCGCCAACGGCGCCGGCAAGACCACCATGCTGCGCGCAATCGCGGGCACCATCACGCCCTGGCGCGGGCGCGTGCTGTTCGAGGGCGAGGACGTCACCCGCGTGCCGACCAACGTCAAGGCGGCGCGCGGCTTTGCGCTGGTGCCGGAGGGACGCCAATTGTTCAGCGCCATGACGGTCGACGAGAATCTCGAGCTCGGCGCCTTCTCCAAACGGGCGGCGCGCAAATATTCCGAGCGGCTCGACCAGGTTTTCACTTTGTTTCCGCGGCTGGCCGAGCGGCGGCGGCAAACCGCCGGCACGCTGTCGGGCGGCGAGCAACAGATGGTGGCGATCGCGCGCGGGCTGATGTCCGATCCCGACATCCTGATCATCGACGAGATGTCGCTCGGGCTGGCGCCGGTGCTGGTCTATCAGCTGTTCATGACGCTCAAGCAGCTGAAGGAAGCCGGGCTCACCATTCTGCTGGTCGAGCAGAACGTGCATCTTGCCTTGGCGGTGAGCGATTATGCCTATGTGATCGCCGAGGGCCGCGTGTTCACCGAAGGCCTGCCCGCCGAGCTGGAGGCCAAGCCGGAGATCCGCCAGGCCTATCTGGGGCTGTGACGGCTATTGCTTCTTGGCCGCGCCCTTCTTGCCGCCGGCTTCCGGGAATATCCACATCGCCACCACGAAGAACACGGCGATGAGCAGCACCATTTTCTCCGACGCGACCGGGGAGCCCGTCCAATAGACGAGGCCGAGCGCCACCAGGATCACCACCGCGGAAACCGCCGCCTTGACGTCGGTCGGCATGGCCCCTCCCCGCTAGTTGGCGCCGACCGGCTGCGCGGCCGCTTGCTCAGGGCTCTTGGGCGTCGCCCGCAAGTTTCGCTTGAGGAAACGCGTGTCGTAGCCGTTGAACAGGTGGCCGATGAGGCCGCGCTTGAGGTCGGAGGTGCCGAACAGCCAATCGGCGATCGGGAAGGTCAGGTTCATGTTCACCTCCATCATCAGCCGGGCATTGTGGTGCGCGGTGTGATGGCGCCGCAGCGAATTGACGAAGGGGCAATGCTTGACGAACCAGCCCTCGTCGACGTGGCAGCAGAAATGCATGAACTCGTAGATCAGGTACATGCCGGTGGTCACGCACATGAACAGCCAGCCGACATTGGGCGAGAGGACGAAGCCGAGGACGAAGGCGAGCGGGATCGACATCAGCGTGAACACCACCAGCGCATAGGGCGGGAACACGGTGACGCGCCAATCCTTGTCGTCGCGGAAGCGCATCTCGTCGTCGCTGAAGAACTGGTGGTGGTTGAGCGTGTGCCGCTCGTAGATGGCGCGCAGGCCCTTGATGTTGACCGGCCGGTGCATGACGTAGCGATGCACCGCCCATTCGAACAGGTTGGTGAACAGGAAGCCGAGCGGGACAGTGAGCCATTCGAGCCAGGTTACGGCGTGGATGTGCGAGACGTAGACGTAGAACAGCACCGCGCCCATGGCGTAGATCAGCGCGATGTGGAAATAGCCGTTGTACCAGCCGACGATGCGCGACCGGTATTCGTTGCGGAAGTCGATCTGCCGCTTGCCGATCATGGCTGACCTCCCCTGCTCTCCGCCGCCAATCTGTCACCTTGCGCGGCGCTTGCCAACCGCTTAAGCCGCGAGCGCGCGTAGCGCGGCGTCGATCTCGGCGCCGCTGAGTTCCCAATCGTTGTCGAAATTGGCCACCACTTGTTTCATGAAGGGCACGGACAGGTGCACGGCGCGATCGCGGTCGCCCAGATAGTCCACCAGGATGGCAAGCGCCAATTGCTGCGGGCTTTCGCCCTCATAGGTCCATTCGAAGCCGAAGCGGGTGAAGCGCTTGACGTCGTAATGCGGGTCGAGGGAGCGGCCGTCCACGGTCACGACCAGGCCGTCGATGGTGCGCTTGCCGGCATAGGTTTTCATGCTGGCCATCCCCGCGTGAAGCGGCAAGTCTAGACCGGGAGCGTCATCGCGTGAAGCTCAGGCCGTGCCAAAGGCCGCGTATTGCGCGCCGAGCGGAACATGGCGCAGCCCGGCTTCGACACGGCGGGCAAGCCCACCCGCCCAGGGCAGCAACAGGAAATAGCGCGCATCGATGTTGCGCAGGCCGCTCGCCGCCAGCAGATTTTGCGTCTTGCCGGCGCCGAGCAGATGGGCGTCGCGGTCGAATTCGCAGCGCATGACCGCGAGCCGCGTCAACGGATTGAGCGGATTGTGCTCGATGACGCAGACCAGCCCGCCTGGCCTGACCACGCGGCGCATCTCGGCCAGGAAGGCGGCCCAGGCGGCCGGCGGGAGGTGATGCAGCACGCAAATGGCGGTCACCAGATCGAAGCTCGCGCTTTCGTGCGGGAAGGTGCGGCCGTCGAAGGCCCGATAGTCGACCTGCGGATTGTCGGCGCGCGCCTGCGCGATACTGGCCGCCGAGACGTCGATGCCGGAAAGCCGGCCGACCGTGCCGCGCAGCATGGCATGCAAGCTGCCGACGCCGCAGCCGACATCGAGCATTGCGGGCCGGCCGACGCCGAGCCGCTCGGCGATCAACTCGCACAGCAGCTCGGCCTTGGCGCGCAGAAAGAAATCGTGCGGCAGGCCGGAAAAGTCGATGGAGGATTGCACCACCGCGCGATAATTGCGCCGATAGCTGTCGAACAGCGCGGCCATCGCGTCACTCGTGCACGGCGCGGATGGCCGGGCGCGCGGCCTCTTCGCGCTCGAAGCCCTCGCGGGTCGAGACCACGTAGAGCGGGCGCCGCTTCACCTCGGCATGGATGCGACCGACATAGAGGCCGACGATGCCGGTGACCAGCATGTTGATGCCGCACAGCAGTGACAGGATGATTATGATCGAGGACCAGCCGGCGACCAGGCTCGAGTCGTGCATTAGCCAGAGTGTCAGCACATAGCCGCCGTAGAGCAGCGCGAGGCCGGACACCGCAAGACCGCACCAGATCGCCAGCCGCAAGGGTGCGTCGGAAAAGCCGAGCGCCGCGTTCGCCGCCAGCCGCACCATCTTCCAGAGCGGATACTTGGTTTCGCCGGCCGCGCGCTCCAGGCGATGGAAGGTCACCTCGGCCTGCTTGAACCCAAGCCAGGCGATCATACCGCGCACGAAACGGTCTTGCTCCGGCATCTGCCGCAGCGCCTCAAGCACCTTGCGGTCGATCAGGCGGAAGTCGCCGACGTCGGCCGGGACGAGAACCGACGACATGCTGCCGAGCAGGCGATAGAACAGATGGGCGGTCGCGAGCTTGAACTTGCTTTCGCCGGCGCGCGACAGGCGGCGTGCGTAGACCACCTCGTAGCCTTCCTTCCACTTGGCGATCATCTGCTCGACCACTTCCGGCGGGTCCTGCAGATCCGCGTCCATGACGACGACGGCGTCGCCGCGCGCCGCATCCATGCCGGCGGTGATCGCGACCTGATGGCCGAAATTGCGCGACAGCCCGATATAGCGGTAGCGCGCATCGCGCTTGGCGAGCGCCTTGAGCACGATGGGGCCGCTATCGGAGCTGCCGTCGTCAACGAAGATCGCCTCCGCCGGACCGTCGAGCCGGCCGAGCAACAGCTCAAGCCGGCGCAGCAGCACCGGCAGCACGGCTTCCTCGTTGAACACGGGGATGACGATGCTGTAGCAGATGCGTTCGGCCGCCATGGCAGGTCCCGTTCGGTGAGCCGGCGGCAATTCTAGGGGAGCGATCGTTAAGGCCGGCTTGCCGCGATCGTTAAGGAAGGCGCGGTTCCCGGCCGTTTTCGGGGTATTTTCCGCCTACGAGGCCCGCGCGCCGCGGGCGTGCATTACGGCACGGTAGGCGAACACGATGCCCGGCCCCAGCGTGGTGCCGGGGCCCGGATAGCTGCCGCCCATGACCGAAGCCATGTCGTTGCCGCAGGCGTAGAGGCCGGGAATGGCCGTCCCGTCGGCGGCGAGAACGCGCGCGTCGGGATCGGTGGCAAGCCCGCTGCTCACCGCGATGTCGGCGGGCCAGACGGCCACCGCATAGAACGGCGGCGTGGCGATCGGGCCGAGGCACGGGTTCGGCTTGTGCGCCGGATCGCCGTTGAAACGATTAAGCTCGAGATCGCCTTTGCCGAAGTCGACATCGGCGCCGGTCTCGGCAAAACGATTGTGGCGCGCGACCGTGTCGCGCAGTCCCGCCGCATCGACGCCGATCTTGCCGGCCAGTTCGTCGAGCGTGGGCGCGCCGACGAAGTAGCCGCTTCGTTCGAATTTTCTGAGATTGCGTTCGCCCGGATGAATATTGCCCAGCCCGTATTTGCGGACGAAGGCCGCGTCGCAAACGAGATAGGCGGGAATCGACGGCACGGTGGCGTCGCTCTCGAACATGGCGAGCACGAAGTCATGGTAGGACAACGCCTCGTTGACGAAGCGGCGGCCCGACGTGTTCACGGCGATCAGCCCCGGCTTGGCGCGGTCGAGCGAGAGATGCGGGTAAAGCCCTTGGCTGCCGTCACGCCGCGTGGTGATCGAGACCGGAGTCCACAGCCCGCTGGTGCAGCGCTCGGGCGCGAGGCGCGCGCCAAGCCGTTCGCCGAGGGCGACGCCCTCGCCCTGGTTGCCTGCGTAGCTCAGCGAATGTACCGGCGTCGGCTGCGGCATGAATTTCTCGCGCAAGCGCTTGTTGTGCGCATAGCCGCCGGTCGCCAGCACGACGCCTTTGCGGGTTTTCACGATCGTGTCCTGGCCGGCGACCTTGAGCCGCGCGCCACTGACGCCCGCGCGCGTGCCGATGAGGTCGACCATCGCCGCCTCGAACAGGATCGGCACCTTGCGCCGGCGCAGGCTGAAGAACAGCCGCGCCATCAGTGCATTGCCCATCGTGATGCGCGTGCCGCGCGGATAGCGCAGGCGGTCGAACAGATAGCGCGCGAACAGGCGGCCCGCATGAATGAAATTGGCGGGCGAATGAAAGCGCCCGATCAGCGGCGCGATGTCCTCCTTGCCGACCATCATGCCGCCGAGCAGCATGAATTCGCGGATCGGCGGGCGGACGCGCCGGAAATCGCGGCCGAGCAGACGGCCGTCGAACGGCTTGGCGACAATGGCGCGCCCGCTGATCGCCGCGCCCGGCATGTTGTTGCGATAGTCCGGGTGCTTGCCGCAGGGCAGGAACTGCACATCGGTGCGCGCTTCGAGATAGTCGATCGCTTCCGGCCCCGTCTGCAGAAAAGTCTTGATCAGGCCGCGGTCGGCGCCCTGCCCGATCAGCGCGTGCAGATAGACTTCGGCCTGTTCGGCGCTGTCGGAAAAGCCCGCGGCTTTGCTCTGCTGATTGCCCGGAATCCACAGCGTGCCGGCCGAAGTCGCGCCGGTGCCGCCGACCTGATCGGACTTCTCGGCCAGCAGCACGTCGAGCCCTTCAAGCGAGGCGATCAACGCGGCCGCCATGCCGGCGGGACCCGCCCCGACCACGAGCAGATCGACTTCGCGCTCGGCTTCCATCAATACGATCTCGGCAGGCCGAGCGCCTTCTCGGCGATGAAGTTGAGGATCATGTGCGGGGTGATCGGCGCGATGCGCGGAATGTAGCATTCGCGCAGGTAGCGCTCGACGTGGTACTCGGCGGCATAGCCCATGCCGCCGAGCGTGAGCACGGCGGTTTCGCAGGCCGCGTGCGCCGCCTCGGCGGCGAGATATTTGGCGGCATTGGCCTCAACGCCGCAGGGCGCGCCGGCGTCGTAGAGCGCGGCCGCCTTCAGCGCCATCAGCTCGGCCGCCTCGAGCTGCATCCAGCAGCGCGCCAGCGGGTGCTGGATGGCCTGGTTCTGCCCGATCTTGCGCCCGAACACGCGGCGGTCATTGGCGTAGTCGCGCGCCTTGCGCAGCGCGGCACGCCCGATGCCGACCGCCTCGGCGGCGATCAGGACGCGCTCGGGATTGAGGCCGTGCAGGATCATGCGGAAGCCGTCGCCTTCCGCGCCGATGCGGTCGTCCTCCGGCACAGCGAGGCCGTCGATGAACAGCATATTCGAATCGATCGCCGCGCGGCCCATTTTCGGGATGACGCGGATTTCGACCTTGGCGCGGTCGAGATCGGTATAGAACAGGCTCAGCCCGTCGGTGCCGCGTTTGACCTCTTCGCGCGGCGTGGTGCGCGCCAGGATGAGCGCCTTGTCGGCGACCTGCGCAGTGGAAATCCAGATCTTCTGGCCGGAGATGAGGTAGCGGTCGCCGCGGCGCTCGGCGCGGGTGCGGAGCTCGGCGGTGTTGAGGCCGGCGTCCGGCTCGGTGACCGCAAAGCAGGCCTTGTGCTCGCCGCGGATCAGCGGCGGCAGCATGCGCGCCTTCTGCGCGTCGCTGCCGAAAACTACCACCGGGTTGAGCCCGAAAATGTTCATATGCACCGCCGAGGCGCCGCTCATGCAGGCGCCCGACTCGGCGATCGTGCCCATCAGCACGGCGGCCTCCGCAATGCCGAGGCCGGAGCCGCCATAGGCCTCCGGCATGGCGATGCCGAGCAGGCCCGCGTCGGCAACCGCGCGATAGAAGTCTTCGGGAAACTCGGCGCGGCGGTCGCGCTCCAGCCAATAGGCGTCGTCGAAGCGGCTGGTCAGCCGCTCGACGAGCGCGCGCACCTCACGCTGGCGCGGCGTCAATGAAAAATCCATGGCAAATCCCCCCGGGGCGCCCAGAAAATCAAGGCTAGCACGCGCGGCGAACAGGCTTAACAGGGGCTTACTGGGCGGTGTGAAATTACCGAGATACCTGCAACGGAACCGCACGATCTTTGTGAGATGATGTTTCGTCGTAAGCTTGCCGGGGGGCAAAGCCGTGATCGAATTTCGCCGTCAATGGGCGCCACTCATCATCGTGGCGGCCTACAGCGTCGCCTTGCTGATTCCGGCGCTGATGCCGAGCGTGGAAGCCCAAAGCGCGTTGCCGCCGATGAGTGTGGTGGCGACCGCCCAAATCATTGGCGACATCAGCGCCGAGGATCTGGCCAATGAGGCCATGATGGCTGATCTGCACGCGCAGGCAAGCGCCGCGTTGCGCGACCTACAGACGGTTCAACGCCGATACGCCGACGTTCAGTAAGCCGACGTCTTATGCCACCACCCGGTCGGCGTCGCGCAGCACGACATAGATCGCCGGGATCACCAGCACCGTCAGCAGCGTCGACGAGGCAAGCCCGAACAGCAGCGAAATCGCTAGCCCCTGGAAAATCGGGTCGAGCAGGATGGTGGCGGCGCCGATCATGGCGGCGAGCGCGGTCAGCAGGATCGGCTTGAAGCGCACGGCGCCCGCTTCCAGCAGCACCTCGCGCAGCGTCCTGCCGGCGCCCGTGCCGTGCCGGATGAAGTCGACCAGCAAGATCGAGTTGCGCACGATGATGCCGGCGAGCGCAATGAAGCCGATCATCGAGGTGGCGGTGAAGGGCGCGCCGAACAGCCAGTGGCCGAGCACGATGCCGATCAGCGTGAGCGGGATCGGCGTCAGGATCACCAGCGGCAGCTTGAAGCTGCCGAACTGCGCCACCACCAAAATGTAGATGCCGAGGATGGCGACCATGAAGGCGGCGCCCATGTCGCGGAAGGTCACGTAGGTGATCTCCCATTCGCCATCCCACAGGATCGACGGCTTGGCCTCATCCTCCGGCTGGCCGTGGAAGCGCACCGTGGGCGTACCGAGCTTGCCCCAGTCGTGCGCGGCGATCTTGCCGTCGACGTCGAGGATGCCGTAGATCGGCGCTTCAAAGGCACCGGCGAGCTCCGCCATCACCAGGTCGGTGAAGCGCCCGTCGCGGCGGAAGATGGTGGGCGAGCCTACTTCCTTGGTCACGTGCACCACGTCGCCGAGCTCGACCACCTTCTTCGAGCCGGGCAGGACGTTGGCGGGCACCGGCGTCGAGGCGAGCAACTCGTTCCAGGACAGATTGGACTTGGGCAGCCGCACCACGATTTCGATCGGGTTGCGGCCCTCGCCGCGATGCGAGTAGCCGACAGTGGTGCCGCCGAACAACGCCTGGATCGTGTCGTAGACGTCGCGTTGCTCGACGCCGAAGAATTCGAGGCGGTCCTGATCGATCGAGATGCGCAGCCGCGGGCGCGGCTCGCCGATCGAGTCGTCGATGTCGACGATGTAGGGCACAGCAGCGAAGATCTTCTTAAGTTCGCCGGCAACCGCCCGGCGCGTTTCGGAATCGGGGCCGTAAACCTCGGCCAATAGCGTCGACAGCACCGGCGGGCCGGGCGGCACTTCGACCACCCGCGCCACCGTCCCGGCCGGCAGGCTCACCTGCTTCAGCCGCGCGCGCAGATCGAGCGCTATCTCATGGCTGGTGCGGCTGCGCTCGGATTTGGGCGCCAAGTTGAGATGCAACTCGCCGAGCTCGGGCGCCTCGCGGATGTAATAGTGGCGAACCAGGCCGTTGAAATTGAACGGCGCCGGGGTGCCGGCATAAGTCTCGATCGAGCGCACCTCGGGCACCTGCCGCGTCACATTGGCGATGGAAAACAGCGTACGCTCGGTGTCCTCGAGCGTGGCGCCTTCCGGCAAATCGACCACCACCGCCATTTCCGACTTGTTGTCGAACGGCAGCAGCTTCACCGTCACCGTCTTGGTCACGAACAGCAGGCAGACGGCGAGCGTCGCCAGCCCGACGCCGATCAGGAAGCGCCACGCATTCTTGCGCGAGCGCACGATCGGCGCGGCGAAGCGGTGGTAGAGCTTGCCGAGGAACCCCCCGCCATGCGCGTCCTCGTGCGCGTGAATTGGCCGGCCTTCCGGGTGCAGCTTCAGCATCAGCCAGGGCGCGATCACCATGGCGACGAAGAACGAGAACAGCATGGCGGCCGAGGCATTGGCCGGGATCGGCGCCATGTAGGGGCCCATCAGGCCGGAGACGAACAGCATCGGCAAAAGCGCCGCCACCACGGTCAGCGTCGCGACCACGGTGGGATTGCCGACCTCCGCCACCGCCTCGATCGCGGCTTGCATGCGCGAGCGGCCGTCGCGCATCGCCCAATGGCGGGCGATGTTCTCCACCACCACGATGGCGTCGTCGACCAGGATGCCGATGGCGAAGATGAGCGCGAACAGGCTGACGCGGTTTATGGTGTAGCCCATCACCTTGGCGGCGAAGAGCGTGAGCAGGATGGTGGTCGGGATGACGACCAAGGTGACCAAGGCCTCGCGCCAGCCGATGGCGAAGGCGATCAGCACCACGATCGAGATGGTGGCGAGGCCGAGGTGGAACAGCAGCTCGTTGGCCTTGTCGTTGGCGGTCTCGCCGTAGTCGCGCGTCACCGTGACGTCGACGTCGGGCGGCACCAGCCGGCCCTCGACGCTGTGCAGGCGCGCGAGCAAGTCCTCCGCCACCACCACGGCATTGGCGCCCGCCCTCTTGGCAAAAGCGACGCTGACCGCCGGCACGCGGTCCCAATGCCCGTTCTTCCCGGGCGCCTCCATCCAGACGCGGTGCTCGCGCGGGCTCGGCCCTATCACCACCTTGGCGACGTCGCGCACGTAGACCGGCCGGTTGTCGCGGGTGGTGACCAGCAACAGGCCGATGTCGGGGGCGCCGGCGAGCGTCTGCCCGGCCGCCACGTCGCGCATGGTGTCGTTGTCGCGCACGCTGCCGGCCTGGAACGAGCGGTTGGCGTCACGCACCTTGGCGACCAGCTGCTGCAGGGTGACGCCGTAGAGTGCGAGCTTCTCCGGATCGGGCTCCACCCTGATCTGCTGCGCGTTGCCGCCGGAAATGTAGGTTAGGCCGGCATTATCGGTCTTCACCAGCTCGTACTGCAGCTGCTGGGCGAGCTGATAGAGGTCCTTGTCGGTGTAGCGTGCCGCCGCGGCAGGCTTGGGCGACAGCGTGAGCACCACCACGGCGACGTCGTTGATGCCACGCCCGACGATCAGCGGCTCGGGAATGCCGACCGGGATGCGGTCGAGATTGGCGCGGATTTTCTCGTGCACGCGCAGGATGGCGTCGTCGGAATTGGTGCCGACCAGGAAGCGCGCGGTGACCATGACCCGGTCGTCGACGGTCTGGCTATAGACGTGCTCGACGCCGTCGATGCCCTTGACGATCGATTCGAGCGGTTTGGTCACCATCTCGACCGCGTCCGGCGCCTTTAGCCCGTCCGCGTTGACGCGGATGTCGACCATCGGCACGCTGATCTGCGGCTCCTCCTCGCGCGGGATGGTGATAAGCGCGACCAGGCCGACCGCCAGCGCCGCCATCAGGAACAGCGGCGTCAGCGGGGAGCGGATGGTGGCCTGGGTGAGATGCCCCGAAATGCCGAGCTTCACGGCCGCACCAGCACGTCGCCGGCCTTCAGCCCGGACAAAATCTCAAGCGCGTCGGGCATGGCGGGTGTCGGCACCTCGCGGCCGCGCTGCACCGGCACGTCGATCGCGGCGTCGCCCTGGCGCACGCGCGCATAGTCGATGCCGAAGCGGGTGACGATGAACTTGCCCGGCACGGTGATGCTCTCGCGCGCGCCGCCGGAAACCCAGACGCGGATGCGCTCGCCGACGAAATAATCGCCGAGGCCCTTGACCTGCGCGTCGGCCACCACGCGGCCATCCTCGATCTGCGGATAGACCAGCTTGATGATGCCGAACTGCGCGCCATTGGCTCCCAGCGCTTCGGTGTCGACGCGCACGCTGTCGCCTGCCTTCAGGAAGCGCGCATGGCGCTCGGGAACGCGCAGGCGCAGCACGAAATTCTTCTCGGCGATGCGCGCGACCGGCTCGCCGGCGAGGATCACGGTGCCGGTGGTGACCGGGACCTGCAGCACGCGGCCGGCGGTCGGCGCCAGCACCTTGCCTTCCGACAATTGCTGCTCGACCACCGAGCGCTCGGCGACACGGGCGCGGTGGGCGTTGGTGGCGACGTTGAAGGCGGTGCGCGTCTCGTCGAGCCGGGTCTTCGGAATGGTGCCCTTGGAGAACAGGTCTTCGGCGCGGTCGAAATCGGTCTTGGTCTGCGTCAGCTGCGCTTCCAGCCCGGCGATCTGCGCGTCGAGCGACTTGAGCTGCAGCACCAGCTTCTCGTCGCCGACGGTGGCGACCACCTGGCCCTGCTGCACCTCGTCGCCTTCCTTGACCGACAGTTCGGCGACGGTGCCGCCGATGCGGGCACGCGCCGGCACGATATTGGCGCTCTCGACGGTGGCGAACACCGCCTTCTCGTCAGTCATCTGTTTCGGCGCGACCGTGAAGCTCTCCTGCGCCAGCGCGCGCTGGGCCAGGAGGGCAAGCAGAAGCGAAGTCACCGCGGCGATACGCATGTCGAAGATCCCTGGAAGCCTGCGCGCAGATCGGGTCAGCGAGCTATGGCGCGGTCGGCGTTGGCATTCATTGATTTGGCTCAAGCAGCCGGCGCCGCGGCTTGGCGCGTTTGGGAGCGCAGGCGGCGGCCGGCGCGCAATAGGCGCGATAGAGCGCGCCCACGACCTCGCGCGCGGCGTCGCTGGCGAGCGAGTACCAGATGGTCTGGGCGTCGCGGCGAGCGGCGACCACGCCGTCCTTGCGCAGCAAGGCGAGATGCTGCGAGACGGTGGAATCGCGGGTTTTCAGGAGCGCAGCGAGTTCGCCCACCGAGCGCTCCTTTTCGAGCAACTGGCAGACGATGACCAGGCGGCGGCGGTTGGCCAGCGCCTTCAGAAGCGCACTCGCCTCCTCGCTCGCCGCCAGCATGCGGGACGTTTGTATTTTCATGAACACGTATATACGGTTTATTGAATATATGTCAAGCGCCGCTCCGGCCGCGGGCGACCGCTACCATCACCGCGCCCGCCTCCGTATAAGGGGCGCCCGGACAGCGAAGGGGCAGCCATGGCGGACAAGCGTTGGGACTTCTGGATCGATCGCGGCGGCACCTTCACCGACGTGGTCGGGCGGCGGCCCGACGGCACGCTGGTGGCGCACAAGCTCTTGTCGGAGAACCCGGAGGCCTACGCCGATGCCGCGGTGCAGGGCATCCGCGACCTGCTCGGCCTGCAGGCGGGCGAGCCGATCCCGGCCGGCCGCGTCGGCGCGGTCAAGATGGGCACGACGGTCGCGACCAATGCGCTGCTCGAGCGCAAGGGCGAGCGCACGCTGCTGCTGATCACCAAGGGCTTCCGCGACGCGCTCAAGATCGGCTACCAGGCGCGACCGAAAATCTTCGCGCGCGAGATCATCAAGCCGGACATGCTGTACGAGCGCGTGGCCGAGGTCGACGAACGCGTGCGCGCCGACGGCACGGTCGAGCGCGCGCCCGATCTGGCCGCGGCACGGCGCGAGCTGGCTGCGGCGAAGGCCGACGGCATCGAAGCGATCGCCATCGTGTTCATGCATGCCTACCGCTATCCCGAACACGAGCAGCAAGTGGCCGCGCTCGCGCGCGCGATGGGCTTCGCGCAAGTCTCAGTCAGCCACGAGGTTTCGCCGCTGATCAAGCTGGTCGGCCGCGGCGACACCACGGTGGTCGACGCCTATCTGTCGCCGATCTTGCGGCGCTATGTGAATCAAGTCGCCGGGCAGCTCGCGAGCTCGCCTCATCCTTCGAGACGCGCCTTCGGCGCTCCTCAGGATGAGGCTCCTCTCCGCCCTCATCCTGAGGAGGCGCAATCAGCGCGTTTACGCGCGTCTTCGACGCGCTATGGCGCCGTCTCGAAGGATGAGGGCGGCCCCAGGCTGATGTTCATGATGTCCTCCGGCGGGCTGACGGCGGCCGAGCTGTTCCAGGGCAAGGACGCCATTCTCTCCGGCCCGGCAGGCGGCGTTGTTAGCATGGCGGAAACCGGCAGGCAGGCGGGTTTCAAACGTCTCATCGGCTTCGACATGGGCGGCACCTCGACCGACGTTTCCCATTTCGACGGCGAATACGAGCGCGCCTTCGAAACCGAAGTCGCCGGCGTGCGCATGCGGGCGCCGATGATGCTCATCCACACGGTGGCGGCGGGCGGCGGCTCGATCCTGCACTACGACGGCGCGCGCTTTCGTGTCGGGCCCGACAGCGCGGGCGCCAACCCGGGCCCGGCCTGCTACCGGCGCGGCGGCCCGCTGGCGGTGACCGATGCCAATGTCATGGCCGGCAAGCTGATGCCGGAGTTCTTCCCGAAAATCTTCGGTCCGCATCAGGACCAACCGCTCGACGAGGGCGCGGTACGCCACGCCTTCAACAATCTGGCGCAGAAGGTCGGCGGCAAATCGTCCGAGCAGATCGCCGACGGATTCATCAAGATCGCGGTCGAGAACATGGCGAACGCGATCAAGAAGATTTCGGTGCAACGCGGCTACGACGTGACGCGCTACGCGCTCAACTGTTTCGGCGGCGCCGGCGGCCAGCATGCCTGCCTGGTGGCCGACGCGCTCGGCATGACGCGCGTACTGATCCATCCGTTTTCCTCGCTGCTGTCGGCCTATGGCATGGGGCTGGCCGACATCCGCGCCACGCGCCAGCAGGCGATCGAATTGCCGTTCGGGGCAAAGGCCCTGGCCGCGCTCAAGCGCGAAGCCGCGCACCTCGCGCGCGAAACCAAGGCCGAAGTGGCCGGCCAGGGCGTGCCGGCGGGCAAGATCAAGGTCTTCACCCGTGCCCACATCCGCTACGCCGGCACCGACACCGCGCTGATCGTGGACGCGGGCGCCCTGCCCGCCATGACGCGCGCCTTCGAGAAAGCGCACAAGGCGCGCTTCGGCTTCGTCGACCGCTGCAAGCAGATGGTGGTGGAAGCGGTATCGGTGGAAGCGGTCGGCGGCGGGGCCAAGTTCAGCGAGCACGCCGGGAAACGAACGCGCGGCAAATTGCCGAAGCCGACGCGACGCACGAAGTTTTTCTCTGCGGGTGAATGGCACCAGGCGAATGTTTTCACCCGCAGTCAGCTCAAGCCCGGCGCCAAAGTGAAGGGCGCCGCCATTATCGTCGAGCCGCACCAGACCATCGTGGTCGAGCCCGGCTGGCAGGCCGAACTGACCGCGAAAAACCATCTGGTGCTGACGCGCGCGAAGAAGCTCAAGCGCCAGCACGCCATCGGCACGCAGGCCGATCCGGTGATGCTGGAAGTGTTCAACAACCTGTTCATGTCGATCGCCGAGCAGATGGGTGTGTCGCTGCAGAACACCGCCTATTCGGTCAACATCAAGGAGCGGCTCGATTTCTCCTGCGCGGTGTTCGCGCACGACGGCATGCTGGTCGCCAACGCGCCGCACATGCCGGTGCATCTCGGCTCCATGGACCGCGCGGTCGAGACCATCATCCGCGAGAACAAGGGCAGAATCGCGCCCGGCGACGTCTACGCCATCAACGCACCCTATAACGGCGGCACGCATTTGCCCGACATTACCGTGTGCACGCCGGTATTCGGAGGACAGAGGACGGAGGACGGAGGACGGAAGAAAAAGGGGACTCGTCCGTCCTCCGTCGTCCGTCCTCCGTCGTCCATACTCTTCTGGGTCGCCTCGCGCGGCCACCACGCCGACGTCGGCGGCATCTCGCCCGGCTCGATGTCGCCCAACGCCACCACCATCGAGCAGGAAGGCGTCTACATGGACAACTTCAAGCTGGTCGACCGCGGCCGCTTCCGCGAGAAGGAATTGATGGCGGCGCTCACCGGCGCCAAATATCCGGCGCGCAACCCGGTGCAGAACGTCAACGACATCAAAGCGCAGATCGCCGCCAACGAGAAAGGCGTCGCCGAGCTGCGCAAGATGGTTGATCAATTCACGCTGCCCGTCGTGAAAGCCTATATGCGGCACGTGCAGGACAACGCAGCCGAAAGCGTGCGGCGGGTGATCGACCGCGTGCACGACGCGGCATTCCGCTACGAGATGGATCAGGGCACCGCGATCAAGGTGAAGATCACGGTCGACAAGAAAAAACGCGAGGCGACCGTCGATTTCACCGGCACCTCGCCGCAGCAGCCGAGTAATTTCAACGCGCCCGAGCCAGTGACACGCGCGGCCGTGCTCTATGTGTTCCGCGTCATGGTGGACGACGAGATTCCGATGAACGCCGGATGTCTGCGGCCGATCAATATCGTCATTCCGAAGCACTCCATGCTGTCGCCTGGATATCCGGCCGCGGTGGTGGCCGGCAATGTGGAAACCTCGCAGGCGGTGACCAATTGCCTGTTCGGCGCACTCGGCGCGCTCGCCGCCGCGCAGGGCACCATGAACAATCTCAACTTCGGCAACGCCAAATATCAGTATTACGAAACCATCTGCTCCGGCTCGCCGGCCGGCCCCGGCTTCAACGGCACCGACGCCGTGCACACGCACATGACAAACACGCGGCTGACCGATCCGGAGGTATTGGAATTCCGCTATCCCGTGGTGCTGGAGGATTTCCACATCCGCAAAGGCTCCGGCGGCAAGGGCCAATGGCACGCGGGCGACGGCATCCGGCGCACCATCCGCTTCCTGGAAAAAATGGAATGTACCATCCTCTCCGGCCATCGCCGGGTGCGGCCGTTCGGCCTCGCCGGCGGCGAGCCGGGCCAAGTCGGCGAGAACTGGGTGCGTCGCAAGGACGGGCGCATGGAGAGACTGAAAGGCTGCGACGAAACCACGATCGACGCCGGCGAAGCCGTGATCATCCAGACGCCGACGGCAGGCGGATATGGTAAGGCGTAAGCGTTAATTGAATGAATTTCTGCGCCGATCGTTAAGCATTGCCGAAGCGCGCGCTTGCTTTCCGGGCAACGGCTGCGAATCTGAGTGTCATGCGCAAGGCGATTCTTTTTGGGCTACTGACCGCGGCGCTCGCGACGCCTGCAACGGCCGCAACCTATCCGGTTTCCGGCCGCTGGGGCCAAAGCACCGGCACCACCAAGGGCGCCATCGACTGCACCGGCAAACGCGTGGTCGCTTTCGACGGCGACCAGCGCACCGATAGCGGCGGCGGCGTGCCGACCTATCGAAACCAGTCGGTGACGCCGGCGGGATCCGCGCAATACCGTATTGTCGACGTCTTCAGCACCGGGCAAATCAGCGACGCAAAAGCCAGTTACACGCTGCGCCTGATCGACGACGATCACATCGAGCTGCGGATGCAGAATGGCACGCTGAAGCTGCAGCGCTGCAAGTAGCCTTCACGTAATCGATGTCTAGTTTCGCGCGATGATCTCGCGCTCGCCGCGATGCACCGGCGCCGCCGCGGTAAGCTCGCCGCGCGCGCGGCGCAGCAGGATCGAGGGACGGCGGCGCTTCAAGGCGCTGCGCCGGCGCCGGCGCGGCCGCACCTCGCCGAGGCGCAAGGCCCCCAGCCGCGTGAACGGTTCGCGCCAGGAGCCGTCCTCACGCTCGACCAGGAGCGGCAAGCCGAGCACGGCGCCCCAGCTGCGCCAGTCGGCGACCGCATCGTCCGCTTCGGCTGAAACGTAAAGCGGCAGCGCGAGCCCAGGATCCGGGTGCGCGAGCACGACGGCCGCTTGCGCGCCGCCCTCGCCCGTCAAGAGCCGCAGGCCGACGCCCGCGAAGGCCGAGACCGGCAGGTTGAGCGCCATGCGCATGCCGGCGAGCGAGCGCCGCACCACCACCCGGGTGCGGTGCAGTTCCACTTCGCGCACCTGTTCGTCGGCGGCGGCGTCGCTCGCCGCGTACCGCACAGGCAGGGCGAACGGGTCGAGCCGCAACGCGCGGCCCGACCCGGCCGGGCATCCGCCACTTCGCATTCGACGCCTCAAACTCTCCCGGCGCCGGGCTTATGCGCCCGGTCGCTCGCGGCAATCATGGCAAAACCAGGTCGGAATCCGCTTAATGTTTGGGGTTAATCGGGCGTTGCACGGCCCGCTTCGCGCACCATGATTGACGGGGCGTTGCAAACCATGATTGACGAGGTGTTGCCGCGGCCGCGCAAAATGTTCCGGCCGGCGGTTGCGTCCGCGCCCGACCGGCGCCATCTGAAAGCCTAGGCCATGCACGCCCCCGCCCCGTCGCCGTTCGATCAGACCGCGCTCATCGAGCGCGCCGAACGCTTGGTGCAGGCCGCCCGCTCAGCCGGCGCCGATGCCGCCGACGCGGTGGCGGTGCGCTCGCTCGCGCTCGCCATCGAGCTGCGCGACGGCGCGGTGGAGGAAACGGAAAGCGCGGAAGGCGACGACATCGGCCTGCGCGTGCTGGTCGGCAAGCGGCAGGCGGTGGTGTCGACCAACGACCTTACCGGCGACGCGCGCGCGCTGGCCGAGCGGGCGGTGGCCATGGCGCGCGCCGCGCCCGAGGACGAATATGCCGGCCTCGCCGAGCCCGCCCTGCTGGCGCACGATTTTCCCGACCTCGACCTCATGGACCGCGAAATGCCGAAGGTGGCCGAGCTCGAGGCCATGGCGCGCGCCGCCGAAGCGGCAGCGCTTGCGGTCCAGGGCGTCGCCAAGTCGGGCGGCGCCTCGGCGTCGGCCGGCTTCGGCGGCATGGTGCTCGTCACCAGCACCGGGTTTCGCGGCGCCTTTCTCGGCTCCAGCCGCGCCTTGTCGATGACGGCGATCGCCGGCGAGGGCACCGGCATGGAGCGCGATTACGACTACTCGTCGGTGCGCCACGGCGGCGACCTCGAAAGCGCCGACAAGATCGGCCGCACCGCCGGCGAGCGGGCGGTGGCACGGCTCAACCCGCGCAAGGTGTCGACGCGCAAGGTGCCGGTCGTGTTCGATCCGCGCGTTGCCGGCACGCTGGTCTCGCATCTCGCCGCCGCCGCCAACGGCGCCGCGGTCGCGCGCAAGACCAGCTTCCTGCGCGACAAGATGGGCGTCAAGCTGTTCGCCGACGGCATCCGCATCATCGACGATCCGCTGCGCAAGCGCGGCCTGCGCTCGCGCCCGTTCGACGGCGAGGGTGTGGCCGGCAAGAAGCTCGCGCTCATCGAGGACGGCGTGCTGCACAGCTGGCTGCTCGACTGCGCGACCGCGCGCGAATTGAATTTGACGACTACCGGCCACGCCCAGCGCGGTACGTCATCGCCGCCGTCGCCGGGGGCGAGCAACCTGCACATGGAAGCGGGCAAGCTCACCCCCGACGAGCTCATCGCCGACGTCAAGGACGGCTTCTACATCACCGACCTGATCGGCATGGGCGTCAACATGGTGACCGGCGACTACAGCCGCGGCGCCTCCGGCTTCTGGATCGAGAACGGCAAGTGCACCTATCCCGTCAGCGAGGTCACCATCGCCGGCCACCTCATCGACATGTTCCGCGCGCTCACCCCCGCCAACGACCTCGAATTCCGCTACGGCACCAATGCGCCGACGCTGCGGCTGGAGGGCCTGACCGTTGCAGGGCAGTGACGTCGCGCGCCTGCGCGCGCCGCTCGAAGCGGTCATGCGCGAGGCCGGCGAGCTTGCGCGCGCCACCGCGCGCACAGAGTTCAAACGCTGGACCAAAGGTCACGACAACTCGCCGGTGAGCGAAGCCGACATCGCGGTCAACGACTTGCTGCGCGGTCGCCTCGGGGCGCTTGCGCCGCATGCCAGCTGGCTGTCGGAGGAAACCGAAACCCTGCCCGACCGCACCGTGCCGTTTGCCTGGATCGTCGACCCGATCGACGGCACCCGCGCCTTTATCTCCGGCCGCGCCGATTGGACAATTGCGGTCGCGCTGGTCGAGGATGGCTTGCCGCAGCTGTCGGCGATTTATGCCCCGGTTACGGACGAGATGTTTCTGGCCGTACGCGGTCACGGCGCAACGCACAATGGCACGCGCATCCTGGCCAATGCGGGCAACAGTTTGTCCGGCGCCAAGCTGGCCGGGCCCAAGCGCTATCTCGACCGCCTCGCCGGCCTGAACCCGCAAATTGCCGCCCAGCCCAAGGTCTTCTCGCTGGCGCTGCGGCTGGCCCGCGTCGCGCAAGGGGAACTCGACGCCGCCTTCGCCTCCGGCGGCAGCCATGATTGGGACCTTGCGGCGGCCGACCTTTTGGTGCACGAAGCCGGCGGCGTGATGACCGACTTCGCCGGGCGGGGGCTGGTCTACAATCGATCCCATCTGGTGCACGGCGCGCTCATCGCTGCCGGACGCGAGCGCCACGCCAGTTTGGCCGATTTGGTGCGCGACCGCATGGCCGAATTTGCCTAACATCGCGTGATGTCTGAACAAGTGCCCGGACAAGAAAAACAGCTGCTGCATCTGGTATTCGGCGGCGAGTTGAGCGATCTCGGCGGCACCGAGTTCCGCAATCTCGACCAACTCGACATCGTCGGTATCTATCCGAACTACGCCACCGCCTATGCGGCCTGGAAGGCGAAAGCCCAGCAGACCGTCGACAACGCCCACATGCGCTATTTCATCGTCCACCTGCACCGGCTGCTCGATCCCGGCAGCGCGGCAAGCGCTGCGCGCTGAAGACTTGCGCCAATGTCGCCGCTCAAGCGTCTCACGCATTCTTCCGCCTTTCAGGACGCCGTCGGCGCGGCGGCGGCCTGGTATTTGCGCTTCGTTTGGCGCACCAGCCGTGTCACGCTCGATCCACCGGACATTTACGAGCAGGTGCAAATACCGGCGATCATCGCCATGTGGCACGGACAGCATTTCATGGCACCGTTCATCAAGCGTGCGGAACTTGGCCATCGCGCCAAGGTGCTGATCTCGCGCCACCGCGACGGCGAGATCAATGCGCGCGCCGCGCTGCGGCTCGGCATCGGCACGATCCGCGGCTCCGGCGCGCACAACGGCGAATTTTACCGCAAGGGTGGCGCCGCCGCCTTTACCGAAATGCTGGGTGCGCTCGAGGAAGGCTACAACATCGCGCTCACCGCCGATGTCCCGAAGATCGCACGGGTCGCCGGTTTCGGCGTGGTGAAGCTCGCGCAGCATTCGGGGCGTCCGATCTACCCGGTCGCCATCGCGACCAGTCGCCGCGTTGAATTGAACAATTGGGATCGCAGCGCCCTCAATCTGCCGTTCGGCCGGCTCGCGCTGGTCGCCGCCGGACCGATCCTGGTGCCGCGCGAGGCCGACGAGGCGGCGCTGGAAAGCGCGCGGCTCGAGGTCGAGACCGAGCTCAACCGGCTGACGGCGCGCGCTTATGAAATCGTCGACCGCCATCGGAGCGCGCCGCCGTGAGCGGGCTGCCCGCCGCCTTGCGCGTCTACCGCTTGCTGGCGGCGGGGGCGGCGCCATTGACACATATGTTGTTGTACAGGCGGGCGAGGCAAGGCAAGGAGGATGCGCAACGCCTCCCCGAACGGCGGGGGCTCGCGCGCTTGGCACGGCCGCGGCGGCCGCTGGTTTGGCTCCACGGGGCCAGCGTCGGCGAGCTGTCAAGCGTGGTGCCGTTGATCGACCGCATCGCCAAGCGCGGCATCGGCGTGCTGGTCACCAGCGGTACCGTCACGTCCAGTGAAATGGCGGACGAGCGGCTGCCGCGCGGCGTCATCCACCAATTCGTGCCGCTCGACGTGCCGCGCTTCGTGCGCCGTTTCCTCGACCACTGGCGCCCCGACCTTGCGCTGTTCGTCGAAGCCGAGCTGTGGCCGAACATGATCATCGAGACGTCCGCACGCGGCGTGCCGATGATCCTGGTCAATGGGCGGCTGTCGGAAAATTCGTTCCGGCGCTGGAACTATCTGCGCGGCAGCATCGTCGACCTGCTGCGGCGCTTCGACTTGTGTCTCGCCGGCACGCAAGCCGATGCCGAGCGGCTGAGCGCGCTCGGCGCGCCCCGCGTCATCACCGCCGGCAATCTCAAGCTCGACGTGCCGGCACCGCCGTCCGACGCGGATAAACTGGCCGCGCTGCGAAGCGCGACCGCGGGTCGCCCGCTGCTGGCGGCGGCCTCCACCCATGCCGGCGAGGAGAGCGTGGTGATCGATGCGCACCTTCGGCTGCGCGCGAATTTTCCCGGCCTGCTGACGCTGATCGCGCCGCGCCATCCCGAGCGCGGGCCGGGCGTGGCGGAACTGGCGAAAGTGGCGGGCCTGAAAGCGGCTTTGCGCTCGCGCGGCGCGCTGCCGGACGCGGCGACCGAGATCTACGTGGCGGACACTCTGGGCGAGCTCGGCCTGATCTATCGCCTGGCGCCGGCCGTCTTCATCGGCGGCTCGCTGGCCAAGCGCGGCGGGCAGAACCCGATCGAAGCCGCCAAGCTCGGCGCCGCCATCCTGCACGGGCCGCATGTGTGGAATTTCGCCGAAGTCTATGCCGCGCTCGACGAGGCGCACGGCGCCGAGCCCGTCGACGACGCCGCGCGGCTTGCGGCCGGCTTTGCGGCCTGGCTCGCCAATCCGGCCGCACGCGAGCGCGCCGCCAAAACCG
>Ga0335081_10003283_pt1 | contig 25422 bp, 20 predicted proteins | sample Lox_Sample_35_FD_206713 | JGI IMG/M metagenome (GOLD analysis project Ga0335081, IMG submission 206713) | Soil microbial communities from Loxahatchee National Wildlife Refuge, Florida, United States - Lox_Sample_3.5 | ecosystem: Environmental > Terrestrial > Soil > Wetlands | place: USA...
GTTCCTGCCATTGCCGCGGCATGGGCGTCCACGAACCCACGTACCAGAGCGCCACCAGGTTCTGCACCACCGGCCCCAGCTTGGGCGACTTCCACAGGCCGTTTTGAATGGCTGTGGCGGGGTCCGGTTGCGCGAGCGCCTGGCGCGCGCCATCCAGCACCTGGCTGGTAATGGCCGCGCCTACTTTCTGGACGAGCGCGGCCAGATGCAGCGGGGCTACGCCCGTGCCCTCTAACTCTATCTCGCTGAAACCCGTGAGGACGGATGAGAAGGCCAGAAAAGTAGCGAGATCCGCCGCCGAACCGTTACTTTCCGCCGGCGCAGGGGCTGCTTTCTTCTTGGAAATCGATTTTGCTTTTTTCGGACGAGCGGCCATTTTACGCCACCTCTGTTTTGACAGGCACGGTGTAAGTGAGATGCGTGGAGCTCGCGGCGGGCGGCGAATCGAACACCAGGATGCCCACCGGTTCCGCGCTCTGCAACACGCTTTGCATCGCTACCGCCATGGGGCACGTGCTTGTGCCGAAGTGCAGTTGCAGCGTGTCGGGGCCGGGTGTCCAGCGCTGGAATTGCCCCAATACGTTGCGCAGCGAGAGCACGATATAGCGCTGCGGCTGCCCGGTGACCGGGTCGGGCTTGGTGATGTAGGCGTAGTCGCGCAAGGGCGAGAACGGCGATATCTGCGGCCGCGTATTTTGAAAGCAGGCGTGTAAATCGAACACGTACGGCGTATTGGCCCCCGAAGCCGCATTCGGATCGAGTACGCGAAGCCACCAGTCCGTGACCGCCGGCGTATTCAGACTGGGCACGTTGTACAGCAGGGTGGCGAACATTTTGATTTCGCCCGAAATCGTGCCAAAGAAAACCGCCGTGGGATCGCTGCACGCCACATGCGCGCGGAAGTTGCCGTAAAGCTTGGTCTGGTCGTAGCCGCTCAAATAGGCGTCCACGGAAAGGGCTGGCACGGCGGCTTCATCCTCCGCGCGATAAGACACAATGTTGAACTCGACTTCGCTGGTGGGTTCGAAGTAGTTGCTGGAGACGCCTGCATAGCGTTCGAAGTTGAGGTTGATTAAGGCGCCGCCGTCGAAGACACCCGGAACAAGTCCGGTCCCCTCCAGCAGAGGCGTGACCGCCGCCACCGGCACCTTATAGAAGAACAATACGCAGTTCAGCGACGCGTAAACGAAAACACTGGCGCTGGACGGATCGAGAAGTTGTGCCGCGGCCGGAATCCCCTTCTCCGCCGTTGCGGCCGCGCCATTCCTGGTTGCACGAGGCATTGCTCGTCACACTCCCTCCCAGCGCTCTGTTCAACGCCGGCACTGTGATGTCAAATACGGTTTGGCCATTATAGTCACCGGTTCAAATCAGTGTCAACGTTTCTGGGTTGCAGTAGGTCGCAGTAGTCAGGGCCGCTAGCGCACCAGCCCGACTGCCGCTGAGATGCCGGCAAATCGCGCGTCCTGCCGCATCTCGTCGGTCCAGGGATAGGCGTGGAACAGAACGAATTCACTGGAGCGATGCTGCAGCGCGCGCTCGAGCGCGGCGTAGGCGATGTCAAGGTCGGAGAGGCCGGCGCACACCAGCGCGGCCTCAAAAGGCGAAATGTAGCGCGCCGCGGCTTCCGCTTCCAGTCGCGCGCCCACTCGCAGAGCATCTTCCCGCCGGCCGGCCCGGCCGTATGCGTAGCCTAAGAGGCCGAGCGCGTTCGTCCCCTCCGAAAGATCCACCGCGCGTTCCAGCGGAGCCACGGCGTCCTGCGGCTGTCCTTTTTGCAAGTAGACCCAGCCGACGCGATAATGCGCTAGAAAGAAATCCGGTGCCACGGCGATGGTCTGGCTCAGTTGGCGCAGAGCTTTGTCGTGGCGGCCCGCCAACGAATAACTCAGACCGAGATGGTCGTTCACGATGGGGGCCAGCGGATCGCGGTCGTGCGCGCGCTGCATCGCGGCCACGCCTTCTTGCGGCTGGCGCGTGGCGAAGAAATACCAGGCGTGCCAATGGTGCGCGCGGGCGTTTTCCGGGTCGCGCTCCAGCGCGCGCCGGAACTCGGTTTCCGCTTTCGCCCAGTTCCAGTCATAGAAAAGCGACGCATACCCCAGCGAGGCATGCGCACCGGAATTGTCGGGGTCGATGCCAAGCGCTTTCTCGGCCGCCGCTTTAGCCTGCGAAAAAGCTTCTTTGGGCGGCCGCTCATTGTAGTAGCCCAATAGGTTGTAAGAATCGGCGATGCCGGAGTACGCATCGGCGTAGAGAGGGTCTCGCTCCAGCGCCTGTTGGAAGCATTCGATTCCGCGGCGCAGATTCGGCCAGCTGCGGCGATTCCAGAAGAAGCGGCCCTGCAGGTACAGCTTGTACGCCTCGATATCGGAAGTGGCGTGAGGGGCCAGCACGCCGGAGCTACCGCCGAAATGCAGCTTCAGTTTTTCTGCTGCCGCGGCGGAGATTTCATCCTGAATCTCGAAGATATCGGTGATCCGCCGGTCGAACCGTTCCGACCACATCTGCGACGCGTCGCTGGTGCGAATCAGATTCACCGTCACGCGAACGCGGTCTCCGCTGTGCCGGACCGCCCCATCGAGCAGGTAGTCCACCCCCAGCTTGTCTCGGACGGCGGCAATATCGTAGCCGGGTCCGCGAAACGCGAACGCCGAGGCGCGCGCGATGACACGCAGGCTGGGAATGCGCGTCAGGGCATTGATAAGTTCTTCGGCCAGGCCTTCTCCGAAATAGTCGATGGCGTCGTCCCCGCGGGAAGTGAACGGCAGCACCACCAGGCTCGGTTTTCCCTCGCCCGCCGTCCTCAGCGGAGTGGTAGACCGCGAGCTATCCGGCTTCAGGGATTGCAGCACCCGCTTCACTTCCGCCGCGGTTGCGATCCGGTCAGGCAGGCATTTGCGCAGACAAGCCATCACACACTGCCCCAACTCCGCGGGAAGATCGGGGCGGTATTCCCAGATGGGCGTCGGCTCTTCAAACAGAATCGCGCCCATCACGGCAACCGACGATTCCCCGCGGAAGGGACGCCGTCCCGCCAGCATCTCGTATAGGATGATCCCCAGCGAGAACACATCCGATGCCGGCCCCACGCTTTGCCCGCGAACCTGCTCCGGAGACATGTAACCGGCGGTGCCTGTCACCGTCCCCTCCATGGTGGCGGTGGATTCCACAGACGTAGAGTGTTCCCGCTTCGCCAGCCCGAAGTCCAGAATCTTGACGCGCTGCTCCCGTGTAACCAGAATATTGCCCGGCTTCAGGTCGCGGTGAATGATGCCGTGCTCATGCGCGCACGCAACCGCGTCCGCGATTTGAATTCCCAGCTTGACCACGTCTTCCGCGGGCATGCCGACCGACGTGATCAAGGTCTTCAGCGGATTGCCCTCGACGTACTCCATCACGATGAAATCGGTCGAGTCGTCGGCAGCAACATCGTGAACCACGACGATATTGGGGTGGCTCAAGCCGGAAGCCATCTTGGCTTCCAGGAGAAAACGGCGCCGATCCGAGTCGCTGATTTTCACAGGCGAAAGCGTCTTGATCGCGACCCAGCGATCCAGGTGTTCGTCCCAAGCCTTGTAGACAACACCCATGCCACCTTCGCCAATCTGCGAGGCAATCTTATAGTGCGACAGCAACCGATCGATCACAAGTAGTCCGGCGATACCATTCTAGGGTATTTGTGGAACAAAGTTAAACGAGCCTGATACGCTGAAATAGAAAGGAACAACCATCATGGAGGCTTTCCGTTTTCATGTGTTTGTTTGCGATCAGCAAAAACCGGAGGGTGTGCCCTGCTGCTGCGCCAGGGGTTCCGGCAAGGTTCTGGATGCGCTGCGGCGCGAGATCGGCGCCCGCGGTCTGGAGGACGAAGTCCAGATCACCACCTGTGGGTCGCTGGGCCTTTGTGAGCATGGGCCGAACATGATCGTGTACCCCGAAGGCGTCTGGTATTCGGGTGTGACGCCGCCGGATGTGGCGGAGATTGTGCGGTCGCACTTCCAGGGCGGCGCGCCGGTAGAACGGCTGATGCTGACAGATACCGCCGCCGTGCGCAGTGAGATTCGCGCCAATCGCGAAAGAATGATGGCAGCGCGCCGGGCCCGTGAAGCGGCGGGTACGCTTCCGGATGACCTGAACGACCGCATCCGCGCATTTCAGGAAAGCCGCGCAATTCTGACGGCGCTGGAATTGGATTTGTTCACCGCCGTGGGCGGAGGAGCCAGCGCCGAGGCTGTGGCGGCCGCTGCCGGTACCGACGCGCGCGCCACCGGAATGTTGCTCAATGCTCTTGCCGCCATGGGGCTGTTGGCGAAACAGAACGACAATTTTCGGAATACTCCGGTGAGCGAGTGCTATTTCTGCGCTTCATCGCCGGATAACGCCCGTCCCGCCCTCCTGCACATCGCGCATCTCTGGCCGCGTTGGTCCACGTTGACGGATTGCGTTCGGGCCGGCACGGCGATGGCGCGCCCGGAAGCCGCCGCAGCGGATTGGACGGAGGCGTTCATCGCGGCCATGCACCGCAACGCGGCCGAACGCGCACCCCACGTTGTCAGGGCCGTCGGCGCGGAAGGGGTCCGCCGGATGCTGGACGTAGGCGGTGGATCGGGTGCCTATTCCATCGCATTCGCCAAGGCCGTGCCGGAACTGAAGTCCGACATTGTGGATCTAGCCCCCGTGGCTCCGATCGCCATGCGCCATATCCGGAAAGCGGGCTTGACCGATCGTGTATCCATCCGCGTGGGCGACCTTCGTACAGACCAGCTAGGCCACGATTACGGCATGGTATTTGTCTCGGCGATTTGCCACATGCTCAGTCCCGAGGAGAATTGCGATCTGTTGCGCCGGTGTCACGCGGCACTGGCGCCGGGCGGGCGCATTGTGATTCAGGACTTCATTCTGGAACCGGACAAGACCGCGCCCCGGTGGGGTGCATTGTTCGCGCTGAACATGCTGGTGGGAACACGCGCCGGCGGCAGCTATAGTGAACCGGAGTACGCCGGCTGGCTCAAGAGTGCCGGTTTCCATGGCATCCAACGCGTGCGCCTGCCCGGACCAGCCGGCCTCATGATCGCCGCGCGCTAATGGCGCCGTTTATGCGGCTTCCAGAATCTTCGCGGCCTTTCTGACATCCTCCGGCTTCACCCACAGCAAGCCGCCGAACCGGTTCTCGCCCGCACAGATTGTCTGCAACGAGGTGATATTGATTCCGGCGGCGGCCAGTTTACGGGCAATGGCAGCCGCGGCGCCCGCATGGTCCTCGCCCTGCACCAGGAATGCAGTTTTCTTTCGGCTGACCTCCAAGCCGGCGGCTTTGATCGCCTTCGCCAGGGCCGCACCATCGGCCGCGATGAAATCCATCTGCGCCTTGCGCCCCTCCGGGAAACCGGAGAAGGCTACCAGATTAATCCCCGCTTGTTCCAATGCCGCAAGTATCCGAGCCGCCTCGCCCGGTTTATGCGGAATGATGGCGGAATAGTATTCTACGCGAGTGATTCGATCTGCCATTCGAGACCTCCTGGTCCGGATTGTAAGGCATATTGCCTGCCGTGTGCACCCAGGGTTCGACCGGGCTTCAGCGAGCCGCAACCGGAGACCCCGCGTGGCTCGGCGCCCGGCGCCGGCCGGCGCTCCACTGAGCAATGTCGGCGACGCCGCGCACTGCCGCGCCGATATGCTCCTGGGTGTTGAAGGGGCCGATAGAGAAGCGCACGGCGCCGTGAATCGCGGTGGTGCCGAGCAGGTCGTGGGCCAGCGGCGCGCAGTGCAATCCGGTCCGGGTAGCGACATTGTGCTCCGCATCGAGCATGGTGCCTACATCCGCGGCCTCCAGGCCGTCCAGGTTCATGGAAACGGTAGGCAGGTGATTCTTCAGGCTGTCGCAGCAGTAGAGATGCACGCCCGGAATCGCTCGGAGGCCCTCCACCAGCCTGGCCGCCAGCGCCATTTCGCGGGCATGAACTTTCTCCATTCCGTTGCTGTCCAACCAGTCTTGTCCCGCCCACAGCGCCGCCACTCCCACCATATTGGGAGTGCCGTATTCCAATCTCCACGGATACTCTTCGAGGTGATAGGGATAGGCCGACCGAACGCCCGTTCCGCCGCTGCGCACCTGCCGGATTTCGACATGTTTGCGCACGCACAGCCCGCCGATTCCCATCGAGCCCATCAGACATTTGTGGCCGGTGAACGTCACTACATCGACATTCATTTCTCTCATGTTGATGGCCACGGCTCCGGCGGTCTGCGCGGTGTCGATCGCGAACGTCACATCCTTTTCCCTGCAGATTCGGCCAATCTCATCGATAGGCTGCACCGCGCCCGTGACGTTGGAACCGTGGTTCACGATCACCAGCGTGGTGTTCGGACGGATGGCCCGGGCGATGTCGTCCGGGTCCACGAATCCGGCCCCATCGAATGGCACGAACGTCGCCTGCACGCCGGCGTCGCGAACCAGGTGGTTGATGGGACGGATCACCGAATTGTGCTCGAGAGTTGTGGTGACCACGTGGTCGCCCGATGCCACCAGGCCCTGGATCGCCAGGTTCAGAGCATCGGTGGCATTGTAGCCGAAGCAGAGCCGCTCGGGCGCGTCCTCGTCGCCGCCAAAAAATTTCGTCAGGCGCTTGCGGAGATTATCCAGGAGCGCGCCAGCTTCCAAAGCCAGGTCGAAACCGCTGCGTCCGGGATTCACACCCGCGCTGCGGTAGAAGTCCATCATGAAGCGATAAACACCTTCCGGCTTGGGCCACGCGGTAGCGGCGTTGTCCAGATAAATGAGCTGATTGTCAGGATGTTCCAATTCAGGTCCTTTAATCCTGAATTATAACTTGTGGCTCAGCGCAATTCGGGATTGGCCGCCAAATGCTAAACGGCGGCCGCGCCTGCCGCCGCCTGCTTCATTTTGGCCAATCCACGCTTGGCGGTTTCCAGCGGATCTCCATTCCAGTAGGCAGGATTGAAGACTTCGAGCGACAGCACCACGTTCGGGTTGATGCGGCGCAGATCTCCGAGGATCTGCTTCATGGGCGCAACGCCATCGCCGGGGAAAACGCGGTCGCGGTCGGTGATGCGCCCTCGATCGGGAGCGGCCGGATAATCGTTGAGGTGCACCACCTGGATGGCTTGGGCGCTGAGCAACCGCAGACCGGAAAAACCCGATCCGCCCTTATAAAGGTGGAACACATCCGCCAGCACGCAGGCTTGAGGATGATCGCTGGCAATCGCTACAAAAGCAGCTTCCGCCAACCGGCGCAGGTTTGCCGATGGCCCCCAGAATTCCAGTTCCGGCACGATACCGGCCTGGCCGCCCAATTCCAGCAGGGCGCGATAGCGTTCCACTATTTGCGGCAGCGGCAGTTCAGGTCCATTGTTCGCCCCGGCCGGTGGGGCTGCTATCCGCTTGCCGCCGATTTGCGTCACCAGGTCCATCTCGCGCTTGGCTTGCTCCAATCCGGCGGTTCGTTTCGCCGCGTCGTCGACAACCCACTGCGGAAAGGCAATCGCGCTCTCTACCGTGAGGCCCAGATCGGCGATGCGCCCGCGCAAATCAGGCAGCGAGCCGCCCTGGCGTGCATATGCGGTGATTTCGCTGAGCCATGGCTCAACCGCCTGGTAACCGGCCTTGGCCGCAACCTCCACCAGTTGCACGATGCTCAGCTTGTATCCTTGCAAGGTAGCCGTGTTCAGGCAATAACGGAATCCTCCGCCGTTACCCTGCGGTAAAGGCCCCGCAGCAACGGTCCCACAAGTGCTGGCCACCGCTCCGGCCCTGAGAAACTGCCGGCGGGACGCGCGGTTCCCGAATACTCTACTCATGGGTAGATTATGGCGCAATCTGGGCAACGGCGAACTACGCTTGACTTCCAGTCCAACTGACGATATCGTTGCCGCCATGAATCGGGTAATGTGTATTTCTGGAATCGTCGTTGGCGCAGTCCTGTTACAGGCGCAAGCTCCCAACCCAGGCCGCGCGACGGACCGGCCCCCCGCGGAACAGGTAGCGAAGTTGAAAACGGGGCCGCCTCTCGCGTACGCGGTGGATGCAAGCTGGCCGCAGATGCCCAAGGGCTACAATTTCGGCGAGTGCTCCGGCGTGGACGTGGATAAGAAGGGCAATGTGTGGGTGTTCAACCGGGGCCACTGGCCCGTGATGGAGTTCGACCGGCGCGGCAAATTCGTGCAGGCGTGGTCGCAGGATACGTTTCCGGTGAAATCGTCGCACGGACTGCGCGTGGGTCCGGACGGCAACCTCTGGCTGGTGGACGTGGACGGCCACGTGATTTTCAAAATGAGCCCGGAGGGCCGCGTTCTGATGATCCTGGGCAACCGCCAGGGAGTGCCTGGCAACAACGATGCCGAAGATGCCTTCAACCGCCCCACCAACGTGGCGTTCGCCGCCAACGGGAACGTCTACGTTTCGGACGGCTACGTGAACTCGCGGGTCCTCGAATTTAAACCGGACGGATCTTACGTGCGCCACTGGGGCAGGAAAGGCACGGGCGAGGGGGAATTCAACCTGGTGCACGACGTTCAGGTGGATTCCCGCGGGCGCGTTTATGTGGCCGACCGCACCAACGAGCGGGTACAGGTGTTCGACGACACCGGCAGGTTCCTGACCCAGTGGAACGGCATCGGGGCGCCCTGGGGGCTTTATTACGCGCCCAAGGAAGAGGCCATCTACATGTGCGATGGCCGTTATGACCGGATCGTGAAGCTCAACCTGGAGGGTCAAATACTCGGCGTGCTCAGCTCTTCCGGCAGGACCCCCGGCAAAATATCCTATGCCCACTCGATTTCCATGGATCCGGAGGACGGCTCGCTTTATACGGCGGAGATTAAGACCTGGCGCGTACAGAAGTGGGTAAAGAAATAAGCTCCGGTTCGGCCGCGTTGTGATATTCTTCCGCCATGCCGAATAAACCTGTCTCCCGACGCTCGTTTATGGCGGTAGCAGGCGCCGTGCCGGCGGTGGCCGCCGACCGGCAGGCCGTAGTAGTTCCTCCGGTCCTGCTCAGCCCCGCCAAATCCGCCCAGGATAAGCTGCTTATCGTCACCATGTACAAGTTCGAGCCGGCCGAGATCCAGAAGATCAAAGCGGCGTCGCCCAAGGCTCAAATAGACCTGGTGGTTTGCAGTTCACGGGATGAATTCAACGAAAAGGTGAAGGACGCCGAGGTTGTGTATGGCGATGTGCGCGCCGATACGCTGCAGGTGGCCAAGAACTTGAAATGGGTGCAGTCCGGCGAGGCGGGCATGGAGCACATGGACCCCGCCATGAAGGTAAGCCCGGTGGTGCTGACCAACTACCAACGGATCTTCGCGCCGGGCATTACCGAGACCGGCATGGGGATGCTGCTGTGCCTGACGCGCGGCATTGCCAAGTACTACATGCCGCAGTTTTACAAGCAGCGCACCATGCAGCACGTGGGCACGGCGAAGTCGCCGCACCATACCGAACTCGTGGGCCGGACGATGGGTATCGTTGGGATGGGCGGCATCGGCACCCTTCTGGCCCGCCGCGCGCACTACGGCTTCGACATGCGAATCGTCGCCACCGATATCAAGCCGGTTCCCAAGCCGGATTGCGTGGCCGAGCTACACGATCCGAGCTGGTTCATGGAAATGGTGCCGCAGGTGGACGTGCTGGTGGGGGCCGCGCCGCACACGCCGATTACGGAGCGCATGTTCAACGAGAAGGTGTTCCGCAGCATGAAGCCGACCGCCCACTTTCTGGCGTTATCCCGCGGCATGCTGTTCGACGACATGGCGCTGGTGCGCGCGCTCAAAGAGGGTTGGATCGCCGGCGCCGGGCTGGACGTGTTTCCAGTGGAACCGCCGCCTTCGAATCATCCGATCTTCGATTGCCCGAACGTGGTGATGACGGCGCACACATCCGGCTGGAGTCCCGACCGGCAGATTCGGCTGATCGATCTGTTCGCGGAAAACGTCCGGCGGTACACGGAAGGCGTGCCGCTGTTGAACGTGGTGGATAAGCTGCGCGGATATTGACAGCCCGCAGGTGGTAAAATTTGGCAAATCACACGAGGAGGACTTCCCTTTGAATCGCCGTGATCTGCTTCACCTCGCCGCGGGAGCGGCCGCTGCGCAGACTCTCAGCCGCGTAATCGCCGCCGCACAGGACCGGACGGCTGCCCAGATCGCTCAGGACGAGGATTTCTGGGCCGCCGTGCGCAACGAGTTCACAACCGACCGGCTGGTGGTGAACCTGAACAACGGGCACGTTTCGCCGGCGCCGCGCACCGTGCAGGAGGCGATGAGGAGATACCTGGACTACAGCAACATGGGTCCGTACCACACCATGATCCGGCAACTGGAGCCGAAGGTGGAAATGGCCCGGCGCATGATCGCGGAGGCGGCCGGATGCGATGCGGAAGAGATTGCCATCACCCGCAATTCGAGCGAGGCGCTGGAAATCGCGCAGCTTGGAGTGAAGCTCGAGCGCGGCGACGAGGTGCTCACCACCAACCAGGACTACCCGCGCATGCTGACGACGTTCGCGCAGCGCGCCCGCCGCGACGGCATTCGGGTGAAAGAGATTTCGTTCCCGGTGCCTTCAATCAGCCTGGACGATCTCTACCGCCGCTTCGAGGAGGCCGTCACGCCGGCGACGCGTCTGATCCTGGTCTGCCATATTACCAACCGCAGTGGACAGGTTTTTCCGGTGCGGCGCATCTGCGACATGGCGCGCGCACGGGGAATCAAGACGATTGTGGATGGAGCGCACGCGTTCAGCCACTTCCCGTACCAGTTATCTGATCTGGCCTGCGACTACTATGGCGTCAGCCTGCACAAGTGGACTTTCGCGCCGGTTGGCACGGGATTTCTCTACGTGCGAAAACCGCTGATCAGGGAGACGTGGGCGTTGATGGCTTCGAGTGAACGCCAGGACGACGATATCCGCAAATTCGAGGAGATCGGCACGCATCCCGCGGCCAACTTCGCCGCCATTTGCGAGGCCATTACGTTTAACCAGAACATTGGCATCGACCGGAAAGCCGCGCGGCTGCGGTATCTGAGGGACCGATGGGCCAACGCTCTCGGCTCCAACCCGAAGATCCGGATTTTGCACAACCCGGCGCCGGAGATGTCGTGTGGCATAGGGATGCTGGGGCTGGCGGACGGCGACCTGCCGGCTTTGGGCCGCGCGCTCGAAACCAGGCATGGTATCTACACTGCCGTTGCCGGCCACCCGGAATATATCGGGATGCGCATTACTCCGAGCGTCTACACGACGGTCCACGAGATTGACTATTTCGTGCGCGCGGTGGAGGAAGAGCTGAAGCGCGCATAGCAAAAACTCGGGGCGGACTGCCGGTCCGCCGCATGCTGCCAGCCCGCCCACCAATGAGGGGGTTGCGACGGCACGTTCCCGCCAATTACTCTTAGCGGGTACGGATTCCCAGAAGGAGCAGTTTATGCCAGAGAAACTGGAAGCGGCCCAGGCCACCCGGCGCGGGTTCCTGGGTGCGGCCGCCTTGACGGCCGCTGAATATAACCGGGTCCTCGGGGCCAATGACCGTGTGGGTATCGGCTTCATCGGGTTCGGATTGATCGGCAAGCAGCACATCACCAATTTCAAGCATTCCTTTCCGAATGTGGACCGGGTCGCGCTTTGCGATGTCTACAAGCCGCGCCTGCAAGAAGGCCTGGAATACCTGGAAAGCCCCAATGCCAAGGGCTACGGCGACTTTCGAAAGATGTACGAGAACAAGGACATCGATGGCGTGGTGGTGGCAACGCCCGACCACTGGCACGCGCTGCTGACCATCATGGCTTGCGCGGCCGGCAAAGATGTCTACGTGGAGAAGCCGCTGACGGTTTTCATCGATGAAGGCAAGTGGATGCTGCAGGCGCGGGACAAGTACAAACGCGTAGTGGTGGTGGGCACGCAGCGCAACCACAACCCGGGACATCAGGTGGCTAAGAAGATCGTCGAGAGCGGCGTGCTGGGCAAGATTCAGATGGTCAAGCTGGGGGCGGGCGGGCGCAATGTTTACCCAGGCTTCGGGAAGACGCCGGTGGAGAATCCGCCGGCCGATTTCGATTACGACATGTGGCTGGGACCGGCGCCCAAGAGGCCCTATCAGGCGCACCGCGGGTTGTACCACTTCCGCTGGTTCTGGGACTATTCCGGCGGCCAGTTGACGAACCTGGGTGCCCATAGCGTGTCCGCATTTCTGTTGGTGATGGGAGTAAAGGGCCCGACGAAGGTGGTTTCTTTCGGCGGGCGCTTCACCCTGGACGACGACGGCGAAACACCCGATTTGCAGGACTGCCTCTACCAGTTTCCCGGCTTCATGATGACGATGGGGGTGCGCGAGGCCAACGGCTATCGCGACTCATCGGGTTCGGTGGTGATGGGCAACAAAGGCAATCTGCTGCTGGGCTCCAACCAGGTGGTACCTGAGATGCACGGCGATCCGGTCAATCAGATACCACGGTTCGCGGGACATCCGACCGGCGGTCCGGTGTACAACGATACGAAGCCGGCACCCTGGATCGAGGCGCAGGCTGGAACGGGCGGCAGAGGCGGCCGCGGAGCGGGGGGCGGCAGCGCGGCGGGCGGCGAATCGATGGAAGACCAGATGTTCAACGCCAACAAGCGCGACTGGATCGAGTGCATCAAGTCGCGTAACAAGCCGTTCTGCGATCTGGAAATCGGCCATCGAACTGCGGTTATCTGCAACCTCGGCAATATGTCCCTGCGGCTTGGCGGGCGAACCATTCATTGGGATCCGGAAAAAGAAGTGGTAATTGGCGACAAGGAAGCCGCGGCTATGTGCTCCAAACCTTACCGCGCACCCTGGGAGGCTGTTCTCAGGAGCATCGTAAAGGTATAGCCAAAAGGAGACAGAACCGATGATGACCAGAAGAGAGGCGATGGCGGCCGCCGGTGCAGCGGCTGCCTTCGTTCTGAAACCCGCGGGCGCCGAGCCGCGCGTGCTGAAGAACATGGGAGTAGCCAGCACGTCGTTCGGCGCGCGTATTCGGGCCGGCGGCGGCGGACGGGGCGGTCGCGGATCGGGAGCGCCCGCCGCGGCGCCGATCATGCCACCCTTCGACATCATGGATTACGCCCATGAAACCGGAGTGGGCAGTGTGGAGACGATGCTGACGTCGTACGACGCGGATGCGATCCGCAAGTTCCGGCAGAGGCTCGACTCCTACAACCTGCGGCTGATTTTGAGCCCGAGGCTTCCCAGCGAGCCATCCGACGTGGAGGCGTTCGACGCCGCGGTGAGGGCATCGAAAGAGGCCGGCGCTTATTCGCTGCATGCCGCTATGACGGCGCGCCGCTACGAAGAGTTCGACACTTACGAGCAGTACCAGCAAAGCTTCGAGCGGTGCCAGAAGCAGATCGCGCTGGCCGAACCGGTGCTGGCGAAGCACAAGATCCGGCTGGGAATCGAAAACCACAAGGGCTGGCGGGCGGTGGAGCAGGCAGCGTGGATCGAGCGCGTGAGCAGCGAATGGGTGTGCGTTCACCTGGATTTCGGCAATAACATTTCGTTCTGCGAAGACCCCATGGACACGCTGAAGATTCTGCTGCCATACATCATCTCGTGCCACATCAAGGACCAGGCGGTGGAACCCTACGCGGACGGCTTCACGCTTTCCGAGGTTCCTTTCGGAGAAGGGTTCCTGGACTTGAAGGGGATGGTGGCGGCGTTGCAAAAGAAAGACCCGAACATGCCGTTTGACCTGGAGATGATGACACGCGAACCGCTGAAGGTTCCGGTATTCACGGACAAATATTGGGCAACGTTCGGCGACATTCCCGGCAAAGATCTGGCGCACATTCTGGAAATCGTACACAAGAACAAGCCCAAATCGCCGGTTCCGCACGTAGAAGGCATGAGCCTCGAAGCGCAGGTAAAGTTCGAAGACGAAAACAACCGCAAGTGCATCAACTGGGCGCGGCAGAATCTGCCGGTGTAGATGATTGGGGCGGCTATTCTGCCTGCGGGTGAGGCGGAGCCTTTTGGAAAAGGCGCGTGGCCGTTTCCACCAGGCACCTTCGCCACACCGGCCAGACGTGCGCGCCTTCCGTTTCCCAATAGATGTGCTGGATTTTGTGGTCGGTGAGCAGGGCCGCGAACTGCTTCACGCGATCGTAGCCGGGATCGGTCTTGCCCACGCCGATGAATAGTAGCTTGAGCCGTTCGTTGGTGGTACGCGGATCGTCGAGCAATGCCTTGTACCGGGTTTCGAAGTTCTGCGCCTGGCCCGAACTGAAAACGCCCACCCACGCGAACTGGTCCAGATGACCCAGGCCAATTTGGGTCGCCTGTCCGCCGCCCATAGAGAGCCCTGCAATCGCGCGGTTGGCCCGCCCCGGCGCGACGCGGTAGTTAGCTTCCACCATGGGCACAATTTCTTTGAGCAGATATTGTTCGAACAGTTCGTTATTCTTTCCCATCGCCACCCCTGGAGTTCCATAGGGGACGGCGTGGCCGTTGGTCATCACGACTATCATCGGGACCGCCTTCTTTTCGGCGATCAGATTGTCCAGAATCAGGTTCGCACTGCCGGTCAGGGTCCAGCCCGCGGCCACGTCCTGGTTGCCGTGCAGAAGGTAAAGAACCGGGTAACGCATGGACGCGTTTTTGCCATAGCCCGGCGGCGTGTAGATGAAAACCTGGCGCATGGTACCGTCCAGAACGGCCGACTTGTGCCAGACGATATTCACCACGCCGTGCGGCACATCGGTGAATTCCCAAGGCTGTCCGCCAGGGACGAGAGCCAGGCTGGCCGAGGTCCGCGCGCGCAATTTAATGATCGGGTTGATGGGATCGGCAATATCCATGCCATCCACGTTGAAGCTGTAAAGATAAATATTCGGGGTGAGCGGGCCGACAGTGACGCTCCATATGCCATCGCCATCCTTCGTCAATGGCGTCTTGCTGGAGGGGTAGTCGAGCATCCACTCGCCGGTCACCGTCACGGCAGACGCTTTGGGCGCACGCAGTCGGAAAGTGACCGTCCGGTCTGGGTGTACTTCGGGCGAGAGCAACGTGTCCGGCGGCGGAACGGCTCCGCCACGCCCGGCGGGCGCCTGGGCCGTGACTACGGCGCTGACGCCAATCAAGATCGATAGAACGGTCAATATCTTCATGGCTTGCTCCGAAGAGGATTCTAGCGCGCTTCGACTGGTAAATCTATTGAGGATAACGGCGGCTTGTTCCAGTACAATAGGGGAGTTTAGGTTGCGCTAATGGGATATTTCGATTTCGCCGTGAACCGCCGCGGCCTGTTTCGCCGGCTGGCGGGCTTTCTGGCCGCTTCGCCTCTGCTTGCCAGCCAGCAGGATCCGTTTCGCGATCATAGCCGCATCCCGGCGCTGGGCGAGATGCGCAATGCGTTCGACTTCGAACCGGTCGCGCATGCGAAGATCCTGCGCCAGGCTTACGACTACATGTCTTACGGCGCCGAAGGGGAGTTCACCCTGCGGAGGAACCGTGAAGCGTTCGACTGGGTCCGGATGATTCCACGCAGGCTCGGTGAGGCGAGCCCGGTCGATACCGCTTCCAACCTTCTCGGCACGAATCTGCCCTTTCCGATGCTGATCGCGCCCACGGCAAGCCACGGATTGTTCAACACCGAGGCGGAGGCGGCGACGCACGCAGGAGCCACAGCCGCATCCAACACTCCGATGATTGTGAGTAATGTCTCGACAATGCCGGTGGAGAAAATCGCGGCGGCGGCCAGCGGCCCGTGGTGGTTTCAGCTTTACCCCAGGCAGACGCCCGATTACAACCGGCAGACGCTCGAAAAAGCGCAAGCGGCCGGCTGCAAGGCGGTGGTGGTGACGGTGGACCAGCAGGCTTCTGCCTTCGAACGCGCGATGCACGACCGGCGCCTGACCAACCCGGCGTCCCCCGCGCGCGTACCAGCCAATCCGTATCGCGTCCCCGACAACAGGCTTTGGTACGAGTGGAGTCTGTTCGACGAATTGCGGCCGATAGTCAAGGTTCCGCTGGTGGCCAAAGGAATCGTCACCGCGGAAGACGCGAGGCTCTGCCTGGAACACGGAATCGATGCCGTTTATGTATCGAACCATGGCGGCCGGTCGTTGGACTATGAGCCCGCCACGCTGGAGGTGCTGCCGGAGATCGCCGATGCGGTGGGTAGCCGGGTCCCGATTCTCTTCGACAGCGGAATACGCCGCGGCAGCGACATTTTGCGGGCTCTGGCGCTGGGCGCGAGCGCGGTTGGGCTGGGCCGCGTGCCGCTTTGGGGCCTGGCTGCGTACGGAGCGCAAGGAGTGCAAAAGGTTCTGGAAATTCTGCAAGCCGAGTTAGTTCAGGCCATGACCTCAGCCGGCAGGCCGACTCTACGTTCCATTGACCGCAGCCTGGTGAGAACGGAGTTCCTATGAGCAGCGCACAGCAATCGGCGGGAGAACCGGCGGGCCGTATCGCTCCGGCGCGCGAACTGGTGAACACGTTCGAGTTCGAGGCTATGGCGCAGCGCAGCCTAAACGCGGCGGCCTTTGCCGAGATCGCCGGCAGCGAGCGGAGCGCTTTCGAACGCATCACGTTCCGTCCGCGCATGATGGTCAACACGGTAAGCCTGGATCTGAGCACAGAACTTTTCGGCCAGCCGATGTTCGCGCCCATCCTGGTGGGACCCACCTCCGAGCAAAAGCGGTTTCACACGGAGGGCGAACTGGCCACCGCGCGGGGCGCCGGCGCCGCGAAAACGACTATGGTGGTTTCCAGCCGCGCCAGCTATCCGCTGCGGGAAATCGCCGCCCAGGGGGGAGCGGTGCTTTGGTATCAGGCCTACACCGAGCCCGATGCCGATACCGGAAGGCGCCGCATCGAGGAGGCAGTCGGGCTGGGGTGCAAAGTGTTATGCATCACCGGCGGCAGCGCGGACTGGGCCAGCATCGACCGTTTGCGGCAGGGCGTCCGCGTCCCCTGCATACTCAAGGGTGTCATGAGTGCGGAAGAGGCACGCGCGGCCATGGCGCGGGGCATGGACGGTATTGTTGTTTCCAACTACCGCGCCGGCGGAATGGCTGCGCCCATCGAGGTGCTGCCCGCCATCGTCCAGGCGGTCGGCGGCAAGGTGCCTGTCCTGATCGACGGCAGTTTCCGCCGCGGCTCCGACATCCTGAAGGCGCTGGCACTGGGGGCTCGCGCGGTCCTGCTTGGCCGGCCGGTGCTTTGGGCGCTGGCGGCCTACGGCTCGGCCGGCGTCCAGGCCATGCTGGAGATGCTGCAGACGGAACTGGGGCGTGACATGGCGATGTGCGGCAAGCCCAACCTGAAGTCGCTGGACCCCGGCGTGGTGAAGATCCACGCCCGAGGACCGGTGTGCTGAACGCGGAGCGCGCGCCGCGCCGGCGCTGGCTGATCGCGTTTGTTCTCGGTTTCGGCGTGCTGGTCAATTACTTCGACCGGGTGAATCTCTCGGTGGCGAAGGAAGGTCTCACGCACGATTTCGGGATGTCGAACGTCGTCTTCGGCTATCTCTTAAGCGCCTATAACTGGACGTACGCCGCGCTACAACTGCCAAGCGGGGCGTTGCTTGACTTTTTCGGCGTGCAGATCATCGGCCGGATCAGCCCGCTCATTTGGTCGGCTGCCTGTTTTGGCGGCGCCTTTGCTCCGGGGCTGAGAACGTTCTTTGTGTCGCGGCTTCTGCTGGGCGTGGGCGAAGCGCCAACTTTCCCCGCCAATTCGAAGGCTACCGGATACTGGTTTCCGCGCCACGAGCGGAGCCTGGCTACGGCTATTTTCGATTCGTCGGCGAAGCTCGCGGCGGGTGTGGGTACGCTTACGATCGGGCTGGTGGTGATTCATTTCGGCTGGCGCTTCGCGTTCGGTGTTACGGGTGTTGCCAGCTTTCTCTACTTCCTGGCATTCTTCTTTCTCTATCGCGACCCGGACAAAGACCCGAAGCTGACCACGGGCGAACGCGAATACCTGCTGCGCCACGGCGCCGTGGCGCAAAAGAAAGGGCCTGGTGCCGGAGCGTCGTTAGGTTATCTGATGCGGCGGCAAAAAATCGTCGGGTTATCGCTCGGTTTCGCCGCCTATAACTACTGTTTTTATTTGCTGCTGACGTGGCTGCCCAGCTACTTCACAGGCGCTCTTCACCTGAGCTTGCGGCAATCGGTTGTCTACACCTCCATTCCCTGGCTTTTTGCCACGGCGAGCGACCTTCTGTTCGGCGGCTGGCTGGTGGATGCGCTGGTCAGGCGCAACGCGAACGAGAGCCTGATGCGCCAACTGGTGCTGGTGGGCGGCATGATTGTAGGGCTGGCGCTGCTGGGTCCGATCTTCACACGGACACCGGGAGCCGCGGTTTTCTGGATCACTCTATCGATCTGCGGGCTGGCCGCGTCGGCTCCGGTGGCATGGTCGATTCCCGCGTTGATCGCTCCGCAGGATGCGGTGGGAAAGGTCGGCGGCATCATGAACTTCGCCAATCAGATCGCTGCTATTGCGGCGCCCGTCCTGACCGGCTATCTGATCGGCGCAAAGAGCGATTTCAGCCGGGCGTTTATGATGGCCGCGGCTGCACTGCTGGTCGGCATTGCCGGTTACGCATTCCTGCTCGGCAGAATTGAACGCATTCCGGATCCGGCCGGCAGGAGCTGAGCCCTACTCGCTTCGCTGCGGGAACGGGAAGCGCGAGCGGACGGCCAGAACTAAGTCGTGATCGCCGCTCTTCGAGCCGCTATAAAAGCCAACGGTCGCATTCAGGCGGATGAAGAACGCGTCGCCCTCGCGGGCCGGGTAGCGCCCTTCATTGCCGTCCGCGCCGCCGCCCGCCACCATATCGCCGTGCCCGCGGAGGATGTAATAGATCTCCTCTTCCATTTCGTGGTGGTGAGGAATGTTGGTGCCGCCGGGAGCGAAATCCATGATGAAGAGACTCACCATCTGGCTGGCCGCGGCCAGCCTGTCGCGCCGGCTGGCGGTGGTGCCCATCAGCAGCCTGAAGAGCGCGGTGGGTCCGTGCCCGGCCACCGGCACCAAGGGCACGTTATCGGCCTTGGCAAGCATCAGCTTGGGGGTGGGCGCGACATTGGTTCCGCGAGGAATCTTGAATCCCATCACCAGCAAACGCACGGGCTGATGGGATTCGTTGGCCATGCCGTGCTTGACGCCAACCGGAAGGTACAGGTAATCGTTCTTCTTCACGGGCACCCGCTGGTCGCTGTAAAGCAGCGTGCCGTTGCCGTCGAGAACAAAGTAAATCTGTTCTTCGGCGGGGTAGCTCACGATGGCGCTGGCGCCGCCCGGCGCCACCGTGAGCTCGCCATAACGGGCGATTCCCTTGAGCTGGCCGGCTTGGGGATCGCCGGCGCCGAAAGCGGGCCGGTACGATGCGCCGGCGGAGTTTGCCGTGAGATCATCGGTGACCGGCGGGACGTCGGGCAGGTAACGGCGCAGAAACGTGGGGTCCGCGGCGAACGCCACCGATGCGGCGGCGAAAGCGATTGTGATCAGGTTTAAGCAGCGCATAGAGCCTCCGCTAACAGCTCCTTGACGGTCTACTAATTACTGGTAGGTTACGCAATTGCACCATTTGCCCTCTTCGTCGAAATGGGGCCAGGCGCCACCGGGGCGGAATCCGGAAACGATGACGTCGTCGAACATAGGGGTCGCCTCGAAGTAGTCGGGCCGGCGCAGGTGCTCTTTGACCACGGCATCGTTCAGTTCCAGCCCCAATCCAGGCCGGTCGTCCGGCACCTTCACGTAGCCCTTTTCGATGATCGGCTTGGAAACGCCGGTTACCAGGTCCTGCCACCACGGCATATCGAGCGCGTGGTTTTCCATGGCCAGGAAGTTATTGCCAAAGGTGGCGGCGCAATGGTAGCCGGCGAAGCCGCCGATGGGCGATCCGGCGTGGTGCATGGCCACCTGGATGCCGCACATTTCGGCATAATCGGCAATCCGCTTGGTTTCCAGCAGCCCGCCCGAGGTTTCAATGTCGGGATGGATTGCGTCCAGGGCGCGGTGGTCCATCAGCGGTTGAAAGCCTTCCTGCAGGCCGAAGATATCCTCGCCCGTGAGAACAGGCGTCACGGTGGCGTCGGAGATTGTTTTGTACGCCTGCCAATTCAGGTAAGGGTGTTGGTAGCCTTCGGAGATCTGGAGCAGATCTTCCGCCCAGGAAAGCTGGTAGGGCTCGAAGGCGCGGGCGTAGCGGATCGAATCGTTGATGTTGAGCCGGCCGAAATGATCGGCGGCGAGCGGAGTGCCGGGGCCGATAACATCGCGAATGGCAGCGATAAACTCGCACAGGTAGCCCAGGCCTTTCTCGGTGCAGACGCCTCTCTCGTTGAGCGCGCCCGGGCGGTCTGCCAGCAGGTCGGACTCTAGGTCCATCTTGAAGAAGGTCAGGCCCATCTCCTTGCGCTTGCGCATCCGCTCGGCATAGACTTTCGGATCTTTGTGGGAGGTGGTGTCGGCGTAGATGCGGATGCGGTCGTGGTTCTTATTGCCGATCAGCCGGTAGGCGGGGACACCGTAAACCTTGCCGGCGATATCGTGGAGAGCCATATCGACGGCGCTGTAGCCGCCACCCATGCGGCCATGGTTGGTGAACTGGCGCAACGTTCTTAGATTGCCCTCGATGTTCAAGGGGTCTTTGCCAACCAGGTACGGCTTGAGAATGAGGGCAATGCCTTCCACTCCCGCGTCGCGCACCTCGCCCAAACCATATACATCCTGATTCGTGTAGATCTTGATCAGCGGGTAATCGTAGTTGGCGGCCACGCGGCAGGCGCGCATATCGGTGATTTTCAGGTTGCTCGGAGCCGAATTCCGATTCACGCCTTGCTGGGCGCTCACGGACCCCTGGGTTGCCTGGAACAGCGGGCCGAACATGGCCCCGGCGGCGGCGCTGCGGAACATCGTCCGGCGTGTCAGTCCCGCTCTTTGTCGTGCGTTCATCGTTACTCCTTTCCGCGGATGAGGCTGGCAACTATTGTAAGACCGCGCAATGGGCAACGTTGACAAATCAGCGTCCGCGTGTTTCCATCGAGGGCGGCAGAGCGCAGCATGGCCCCCACGGTTTCCACCCCTTCAGATTTCGAAGCCGCCACGTACCGCAGAGTCACGCGGCGGCTGATGCCGTATCTCTTTTTCTGTTACATCCTGGCCTACCTGGGAAGGGTGAACGTGAGCTTCGCCAAGCTGCAGATGCAGCAGGATCTGCGCATAAGCGACTCGGTTTACGGCTTGGGCGCCGGCATCTTCTTCATCGGCTATTTTTTCTTCGAAGTGCCGGGCAACCTGATCATGCAACGAGTGGGCGCCCGCTATTGGATTGGCCCTATCATGATGATCTGGGGCGTGGTTTCGGCGAGCACGATGCTGGCGCGCGGCGCAACCAGCTTTTATGCGCTGCGATTTCTGCTGGGCGTGGTGGAATCGGGCTTTTTCCCCGGGGTGATCCTTTACCTGACCCTCTGGTATCCCAGCCGCTACAGAGGCCGGATGGTGGCCGTCTTCATGAGCGCGGCCGCAATCTCGGGAGTGGTAGCGGGGCCGATATCGGGATGGATTCTGGCGGGCATGGGCGGCGCCGGGCATCTGGCCGGGTGGCAATGGATGTTCCTGATCGAAGGCCTGCCCGCGGTTCTGGTCGGCCTGATCACGCTGTTTTTTCTGACGGACAGTCCCGCCACCGCGACGTGGCTCGACGCGGACGAAAAAGCACTGCTGGTCGAGCAACTGCGCGAAGATGACGAGAGCAAGAAAGCGGGCGCCGGCGCCAACCGTCGGTTCAGCGACGCGTTTCGCAGCATCGCCGTGTGGCTGCTCGCGGTGGTGTACTTCGGACTGGCTGCCGGCAATTATGGAATTTCGTTTTGGCTTCCGCAGCTCATCAAGGACGACATTACGCGTGATCCGCTGGCGATCGGGTGGATCACGGCGATTCCATGGGCCGCCGCCGCAGTGCTGATGATTGCCGTGGGGCGGCATTCCGACACGACCGGCGAGCGCCGATGGCACTTTGCGCTGTCCCTGTTTGTGGTGGCGGCCGGCTTCGCCGCGAGCGCCGCGCCCGGGATTCCGGGAGTGGTCCGGCTGGCAGCCCTTTCGCTGGCAGCGATCGGGATCATGGCGGGCTTCGCCGTGTTCTGGACGCTGCCGACGTCGATTCTTTCCGGCACGGCCGCCGCCGCCGGAATCGCCTGGATCAATTCCGTGGGGAATCTCGGAGGGTACGTGAGCCCTTACGTTATGGGCATGATGCGCGACTGGAAACATACCATGACTCCGGGACTGCTGGCCCTTGCCGCAATGTCGCTGTTGGCGGGTTTGATTGCTCTGCGAGTTGCGCGAAGGCGTAGCGACTGAATCGTAGAATCGGATTGCCAGCCGCGGCATCGCGGCGTACAATCGTGAGTACCCAGGAGACGAGAATTTCGGTTTGAGCGCCTGGCGGCCCTGTTCGGACGCGAGATACCTGCCTCGGCGTGGGTGGGATTGGGTTTGCCGAGAGGAGTAGCTATGGCGGATGAATTGTTGTCCCGTCGTTTCTTGCTATCGGCCGCGGCGGCAGCGCCGGTCGTAACCACATTGCTTGCTTCTGACAGAATCGCGATCTTCGACCCGCCTCCCGAGCGAATCCGGATCGCCACAATCGCAACCTCATACGCGGCTCCGGCAACCACGTTCACGCCAGCCGAGGTCGGGCAGGTTCAGTCTCACGGAAAAAATATCGAGATGACGGTGACCAGGTCGCTGGATGAATTGAATCGCCTTCTGCCCGAAGTGGATGTCGTCTTCGGCGCCGTCAGCCCGGAAATGCTGGCCAAGGCTAAGAGCCTGAGATGGATGCAGCACACCGAAGCCGGCATGGACACGGTGCTGTTTCCCGAACTGGTAAAAAGCCCCGTAGTAGTGACCAACATGGCACGCATGTTCGCGCCATGCATCTCCGAGACCGCCATCGGGATGTTGCTGGCGTTGACGCGTGGTTTCAACAAATACTACATTCCGCAGTTCCCGCAGAAAAAATATTTCGCGGAGCGAAACCTGGTGGAAGTGGACGGCATGACGATGGGAATCGTCGGCATGGGCGGCTTAGGCTCGGCCACGGCCATGCGGGCTCACTATGGCTTCAACATGCGGATTCTTGCCACCGACGCCAAGCCCATGGTCAAGCCCTTATTCGTCGATACGCTGCGCGAGCCGGGATGGCTGATGGAGATGGTTCCGCAGGTGGATGTGCTGGTGAATGCCGCGCCGCTCACCCGGGAAACGGCGCATATGTTCGATGACAGAGTCTTCCGAGCGATGAAGAAGACAGCCTACTTTTTGAGCATTTCCCGGGGCGGCCTGGTGGACCAGCCGGCGCTGATCCGCGCTTTGAAGGAAGGTTGGATTGCCGGCGCCGGACTGGATGTGGTCACGCCGGAGCCGTTGCCGCCGGATTCGCCTCTGTGGGACTGCCCCAACACGATTCTCACGTGCCACACCTCGGGATTCTCACCGCAGCGCCGCGTCCGTCAGATGGGTTTGATCGCCGAGAACGTGCGGCGGTATGCCAGTGGATTGCCCCTGTTGAACGTAGTCGACAAGCAGCGCGGCTATTGAGGAGGAGGCATGCGCAGGAAACGAGCTTTCTTTTGGCTGGCCGCCTGTTTCGCGACTGCCGGCCTTGCGCAACAGGGGTGGAATCCCCATGAAGGCGGGTTACTGAAATACCGCGTGATGATCCGTTTCGGCGAAGAACCGGATACGTTGCCGGACGGCTGGAGGTTCGGCCGCGTGTCGGCCGTCGGCGTCGATAAGGCGGGCAACGTGTATGCGTTCCAGCGCGGTCCGAAGGCCGACCCGGTGGTGGTTTTCGATGCCAGCGGGAAATTCGTACGCTCCTGGGGCAAGGGCCTGTTCAGCATCCCACACGGGTTCCGCATCGACCGGAACGGGCACGTTTGGGTTACCGACACCGGGTACCACATGGCGATGGAACTTACGGCGGAGGGTAAGCTTTTGCGCTCCTGGGGCACGAAGGGAAAGCCGGGCGCGACACAAGATAGCTTCAATCGGCCCACCGACATCGGGTTCCTGCCCAACGGCGATTTTTTCGTGACGGACGGCTACGGCAACTCGCGCGTGGTGAAGTTTTCCGGTGAAGGGAAGTACCTGCTCGAATGGGGCAAACGCGGCAAGGGTCCGGGCGAGTTCGATACGCCGCACTCGATTGTGGTGGATTCGCACCAGACGGTCTACGTCAGCGACCGCGAGAACAACCGCATTCAGATTTTCGACGCCAACGGAAAGTTCTTGCGCCAGTGGAGCCACCTGGGAGCTACCCAGGGAATGGACATTTCGCCCCAGGACGACCTGTGGATCGTCACTCACCGCAATAACGAGGAGAATCTCTCCTACGACACACTGGCGGGACGTATCATGCATATCGACATCGCCACCGGCAGAATTCTCGGCTCGATGGAAAGCCCCGGGCACTGGCTGGCGCTCGGCCGCAATGGTGACATCTTCATCGCCAGCCTGACCGGGAACGTCTTCCGATGGTATCCGGGCTGGGTAACCGGCATGCGCGAGGAAGCGCCCGGAACCGTGAAATAATATGCGCCTGAAGGAGGGCAGGTCAACGATGAAACCGGCTTGGGTTCGAAGGGTATTACTCGCGTCCGCGTTCATGGCTCTATCGGGCATGCCCGCGGGCACACAGCAGCAGGGGCAAATCGCAGCTAGGCCAAAACTGTACAATACAGCCAAGCAGAAGCTTCTGGAAGGCAAACAGATCTTCAGTTTCACGCAAACGCAATTCGATATCCCCGGCTATTGCGAGGCTGCCAAACACTACGACTATGCCTGGTTCGAGATGCAGCACAGCACGCTGGAGTTCAAGGACATCGAGAAGATGATCGCCGCGTGCCCGCACGCCGGCGCCACTCCCATGATTCGTCTTCCCGATGCGCAGGAATGGCACATACAACATGCCACCGATATCGGCGTGCTGGGCATCGTCGTTCCGACGGTCGACGATGTGGACAGGGCGCGGGAAGGCGCCAAGTGGGCGCGATATCCACCGGTTGGACGCCGCAGCACGGGCATGAACCAGGCCACCAAGATCTGGGGTCCGAATTATCACGAGACCATAAATGACAACATGCTGGTGGTGGTGATGATCGAAACGCCCACCGCGGTGGCGAATGCCTTCGACATTGCCTCCGTGCCGGGCGTGGATGTGGTCATCATCGGGAACAACGACCTGGCATATTTCTCGGGCTATGCGCAGACGGATGACCGCTACCAGCAGATGGTCACAAAGGTTCATGACGACACCCTCCGGGCAGGCAAGATCTTTGGGCAGGCCAACGCGATTTACGCCACGGGACATCCGCTCAGCAAGGATGCCAAGTTCTTTCAGAACGGTCCATCGAATGACGGC
>Ga0335081_10003284_pt1 | contig 25421 bp, 26 predicted proteins | sample Lox_Sample_35_FD_206713 | JGI IMG/M metagenome (GOLD analysis project Ga0335081, IMG submission 206713) | Soil microbial communities from Loxahatchee National Wildlife Refuge, Florida, United States - Lox_Sample_3.5 | ecosystem: Environmental > Terrestrial > Soil > Wetlands | place: USA...
CCGTTTGGGACGGTTCCGAGCGGCACGGCTGAAGCCGTGCCCTGATACAAATCGGACTTGTTCAGCAACCTGCGAAGCCCTCCACCCCCGCAAGCCAAAACCAGGCTTGCTGAGGACCACCGGCCGTGCCCTTCCCAAAACCATTTATGAAGCCAGTTCTAGAGAGCTCCGGCTGTCTTTGCATGACTATATGGTTCCGGCACTAGCGCTCCGCCCAAACGGGCGCGCAATCGTATCATCGCGAGCGAATGGATTTGCGAAACGCGCGACTCGCCAATTCCGAGCACCGCTCCCACCTCTTTCATTGTCAGTTCGTCGAAGTAATACAGGGAGAGCACCTTGCGTTCTTTCTCCGGCAGTTCCTTGATGGCGTTGGACAACAGATGTTTTTGCTCGGAGCGTAAGCAAGCCAGAAACGGCGTCTCTTCGGATCCAAGATTTACATGCTCGAGCACATCCTCTTCTCTGCCGTCGTGCGGAGACTCGACGCGCAGGCTGCCCAGTTCGAGGCCGTCGAGTTCGGCGAGCAGAGATTGCAGTTCTGACAAGTCGAGCCCGAGTTCGCGCGCGATTTCGTTTTCTGTCGGAGCGTGCCCGAGAACGCCGCAAAGATGGTTGTAGGCCTCTTCGACCATCCGACCCTTGCGGCGCAAATCGCGCGGGCTCCAGTCGAGTTCGCGCAGGTTGTCGAGGATGGCGCCACGGATGCGGAACTTGGCGTAGGAACTGAACTGCACGTGCTTGGACTGATCGAACTTGTTGAGCGCATCGATCAGCCCGAGGACACCGGCATGCACCAGATCCTCGAAAGGAACGTGGCGAGGGAGGCGTTCGTGAATTCTGCGCGCGATATAGCGCACCTGCGGAAGCTGCTCCATCAGCGCATGTTCGCGTTCCGCATCGGTCTGCAAGCTGGAGTAAGCCCGCACCGGATGGTTCCTCATGGGCACCACCTTCTTTGCCGAGCGGTATTTCAGTCGGCGCTCAGCGCACCATACCCAGTGACTGCACTGGAACCATGGGAGGAATCTCCAGCGGAGACAGCACCACCACTTTCGGAAGGAAGGGTTCGAGCAAGCGGCGCAGGTGAAAGCGCGCCGGGGTTGCGCACATGAGGACGGGAGCGGTCTGCGCCACTTGCTCTCCGGCAAGTTGGCGCAAGCCGTCCAGGATTCGCCGCACGAATGAAGGTTGCAGCCCGCTCGCCGCCTGCGGCATTTGCGGCGCGAAGGCGCGGGTGAGTTCTTCTTCGATGCCGTGATCGAGGGTGAGCACCCGCAGACCTCCATCTTCGGAGAGCAGAGGGCGCACCAATGCCCGGCCGAGCGACTGGCGCACAGCTTCGACCAGCAGGACGGAATTTTTCGTGCTGGCGGTGGCGTCGAGCAGGCTCTCGAGGATGGTGGACAAATCGCGAATCGAGACCTGCTCGCGCAGCAGTTGCTGCAGCACTTTCTGCACTTCTCCCAGGCTCAGCACCTTGGGCACAAGCTCTTCCACCAGCTTGGGATGGCTCTCAGCCAAACGGTCGAGCAGCCGCTTGGTTTCGTGCCGAGTGAGAAGTTCGTAGGCATGCTGCCGGATGAGTTCGGCGAGATGTGTGGCAACAATCGAAGTCTGGTCCACGACCGCATAGCCGGATGCGAGGGCTTGCGACTCAAGCGCGCGGGGAATCCAGGTTGCGGCCACGCCAAACGCCGGCTCGCGCGTGGGCGTGCCCGCCAGCGGGGGCGGATTCAGCTCCGAACTGATAGCCAGGACCTGGTCTTCGTGCATTTGCCAGCGGGCAATTTCCACGCCGCGCATGGAGACCACATACTGCCGCGCGTCCAGGCGCATATTGTCGGTGATATGAATCGGCGGAACGATGAACCCCAACTGCAGGGCGAGACTGTTGCGGAGCGTCTTGATTCGTCCGAGAAGTTGCCCTCCCTGTTGCGCGTCGACCAGAGGAACCAGGGCAAAGCCAACTTCGAGGCTCAGTTCGTCGAGTTTCAGCAAATCTTCCAGGGTTTCCGGTTTGGCAGCCTTCTTTTCCTTTTCCGCAGCCAAGGCGGTCTCGGAGATTGCCTTCTCTTTGGGGATGCGCCAGGCAAAAAAGCCCACCACGGCGGCGAGAGTGATGAAGGAAAACTTGGGTAGCCCGGGAATGGCAGCGAGCACCAGCATCACGCCGGCCGCAATCATCAGCGAACGCCGCCGCGAGAGAAGTTGCTTGCCGAGATCGGCAGAAAGGGTTGCGTCGGATGAGGCGCGGGTGACAACCATTCCACCCGCCATCGAGACCAGCAACGAGGGAATCATCGTGACCAGCCCGTCGCCCACCGTGAGAATCGTGTAGGTCTTCAGAGCTTCGCGGAACGGAATGTTGAGCTGGAAGACTCCGATAAGGAAGCCGGCAACGATATTGATCCCGGTGATCAGAATCGTGGCAATGGCGTCGCGCTGGTTGAAGCGCGCGGCGCCGTCCATGGCCCCGTAAAATTCGGCTTCCCGCGCGATCTGCTCGCGACGGGCGCGCGCCTGGTTCTCGTCGATCAGCCCCGCATTCAAGTCGGCATCGATGGCCATTTGCTTGCCGGGCAGAGCGTCCAGGGTAAAGCGCGCCGTGACCTCGGCGGTGCGCACCGATCCGTGGCTGACCACGATGTACTGGATGGCAATCAATGCCACGAAAAGCACGAAGCCGACTACATAGTTGCCACCAACCACGAATTGGCCAAAGGCTTCGATCACGCGGCCGGCGGCGGCAGAACCTTCATTGCCATGCAGGAGAATGCGGCGGCTGGAGGCGAGATTCAGCGAAAGCCGGAACAAGGTGAGAAGCAGCAGCAAGCTGGGGAACACGGAAAATTGCGTGGGGCGCAGGATCTGGACGGCCGAGAGCAGGACCAGCACCGACGCGGTGATGCTCGTCGCCAACAACAGGTCGAGCAATATCGAAGGCAGGGGCACCAGCATGACAAAAACCAGGCTGACTGCGGCCACGGGAATGATCCAGTCGGTGAAGCGTGCCGGCTGCGGCGCCGTCGATGTGGTTTGCTCTGCCATAGTTTCTGATTGCTGATTTTCGATTTCCAAGCGATGTATGAAAACGAAAATCAAAAATCGAAAATCACAAATTTCCCTACCGCGCTGCCGCCATGGCGCGCGCCTGCGCCCGGTAAATGGCCGCCAGCACTTCCGCGATGACCGTGTACAGTTTTGGCGGGATGCTTTGCCCAATTTCCACCGAACGATAGAGAGCGTGCGCCAGCGGGGGGTTCTCCACCATCGGGATGTTGTTCCAACGGGCAATCTGCTTGATCTCGGCGGCCAGCAGGTTGCGGCCTTTTGCCACGACGGCGGGGGCGGCCATCTCCGGACGATATTCCAGCGCCACCGCGAATTCCGTCGGGTTGGTGATCACGACTGCCGCGCGTTTCACATCCTCCAGCATCCGCCGACGCCGCATCTGTCGTTGCAGGCGGCGGATTCGTCCTTTGATCTGGGGATTTCCCTCCGTTTCCTTGAATTCGTCGATCAGCTCCTGGCGGCTCATGCGGAGCTCGCTTTCGAAATGGCGGCGCTCGAAGATGTAATCGACGATCGCCCAGATCGCCAGGATCAGCGAGGATTTCCAGGCGATCTCGAAGCTGTGTTCGGCGGCGAAGCCGAGCACGCTGCGCGAAGTGCGCGCCGGCAATGACATCAGCGCCGGCCAATCGCGTTGGAAGCAAAGCGCGGCAACATAGATCACGGCAGCCGCCGGCAGCAGGGATTTTCCCAGGCCGCGCAATGCCGCGATGGAAAACATCTGCTGCAACTTTTTGGCTGGGCTCATGCGGGCAGCACTGGGCAACAGCGAGACGGGAGCAAGAACGATTCCGCCCTGCGCCAACCCCGAAGCTACGGCCGCCAGCCATCCGGCTCCCAACACGATGGCCACGGCGCCGAACAGGCCTGAATTGGAAAAGAATGCAGGCGGCCCGTCCATGCGCAAACTTCCGGAGATCGAGCCGTCGATGCAGCCGCGCATCATTCCGCGCCATGCTTCTGCGAAATGGGGCATTTGGCTTGCCAGCAGGAGGGTTGCCGTAAGTCCGGAGCACGCGCCCATCAGATCGCGGCTGCGCGCGACCTGTCCTTTTTCGCGGGCGCGCTGCCGCCGCCGCGGGGTTGGTTGTTCGGTTTTGTTATCGGCCGCCATCAGTGTGCGAGCCTCAGGATTCTTTCCGAAGCTTCAAGCGCTTGCTGGAAGCGCGCATCGAAAAAACTTGGCCACATCGCCACCGCGCCGCAGAGCACCGCCAGTCCCAGCAGGCTCTTGATGGAAAGCCCGATGAAGAGCACAGGCAATTGCGGCGAAGCTTTTCCCAGAAAGCCAAGCGCCACGTCGGCGACCATAGTCGCGACCAGGACGGGCGCGGCGATCTGCACGGCCGCGACCCACATCCCGGCGGCAAATTTGAAGAGGGCCGAGACCGCCGGCCAGTTCAGCGACAAGCTTCCCGGAGGCAGATACTCGAAACTGCGCGCCAATCCGCGCAACAGCCAATGCGGTACCTGCAACTGGATGAACAGCAGCAGCACGATCAACTGGAAGAAAATGGAAAGCACCGGAGAATCGGCCTGGCTGTTGGGGTCGATGACGCTGGCCAGCGAATATCCCATCTGAACTCCCACCACCTGGCCGGCAATCTGCACCGCATCGAAAAAAATCTGCAAGGTGAGCCCGAGCAGAATGCCGATGGCAATCTCGGCCAGGAGCACGGGAAGTAACAGCACAATCGACGCCTGGTCGAGGCGGGTCGGGACCAGCGGCATGAGCAGCAGCGTCAGCAGCACGGCAACGCCGATTTTCACGCGCGCCGGCACCGCGCCGCCGCTCAGGAACGGCGCCGACAGCATCAGACCGGTCACGCGCGAACCGGCAATCATCGCCGCCCCGAGGTTCTGTTCCAGCCACAGCTCCAACACTGGCGACCTCACTGCAACAACGGATGAAAATCGGACCACAGTCCGACGGTGAACGTCATCAACTTGTGCAACATCCAGGGGAGGAAGAGCAACGCCGCTCCCGCGACCGCCGCCAGCCTGGGGACGGTCGAGATCGTGGAATCCTGCAACGATGTCAGCACCTGCCCCACGTTGACCAGCAGGCTGACGATGGTTGCAATCACCAGCATGGGCGCTCCCAGCCAGAGCGCGATCTCCAACGTGTAGCGCATAAGGCTAACGACCTCTTGCGTGCTCATCCGCACCTCTCAATAGAAACTTCGCATCAGCGAACCGATCAGCAGGTTCCATCCGTCGACCACGACGAAAAGCAGCACCTTGAGCGGAGTGGAAATCATGACCGGAGGCAGTTGCAGCATGCCGACCGAGGTGGTGACCGCCGCCACCACCAGATCGATGACGAGAAACGGCAGGAACAACGCGGCGCCGATGCGGAACCCCGCCTGCAACTCGGAGAGCAGGTAGGCGGGCGCGACGATGCGCATCCCCAGATCCTCCGGCTTGGCCGGCCGCGGCTGGTGCGCCAGTTCCACAAACAGCGCCAGATCTTTTTCCCGCGTGAATTTCAGCATGAACTGCCGCAAGGGGACGCTGCCAAGCTCGATTGCGTCGAGCGCGCTGACGCGTCCTGCTTGAAAGGGAACGATCGCTTCGGTGTAGATGGCCGTGCCCACCGGCTGCATAAGAAAAAAGGTCAAGAGCAAGGCCAAGCCAATCAGTGTCTGATTGGTGGGCGTGCTTTGCGTTCCCAGCGCCTGCCGCAGGAAGTGGAACACCACCAGCAGGCGGACGAACGGCGTCATCGCCAGCAGCAGTGCGGGGAGCAGCGTCAGCAGAGTTAAGAGGACAACGATGTTCCAGGGTAGCGAACTGGTTCCGGAGATCGCTGGAGCGGTATGCGGTCGCGCGGCCAAAGGCACACTGGCAGCCAGCAACCATGTGAGCGCGCCCGTGATTGACCGCAAGCTCGGCATCAATCCGCGTCTCCAATTAGGTCGTCGTCCGGCAAGGCCGCGAGCAGCGTGATGGAGGCTGGAGACACCCCGATCAGGAAGCGCTTGCGCTCAAACTGGACAACCGCCACAAAACGCCGATCGCCCAGCGCCGCGCTTTCCCGTACGAGCAAGCGCTTCTGTTTCTTCCGGGAAGGCCACAGGCAACCGATGGAGCGGGCGGTCGTATCCACCAGGGTCCTCAAGCTCAACGCGGCTGTGTCCGAAATAGTCATTCAGCGAAATCCGTAATGCGTACAGCCATGCGATCTCGCACCGCCTCGAATTCCGTCCAGGCGATGAGCTCGCCATTCACACGCAGGGGAACGTCCTGGCCGGCTGTTACACGCGTGCTGAGTACTTGTCCCGGCGTCAGCCGGACCAGATCGGCGCCACGGAACGCGGTAATGGGAAGCTCGATGGTGAGCAGACATGGCACGTGTTCGACACGCTTCCATGGATCGGTCGCGACCGGCTCGGGCTTTGCGGTGCTGGCTGGATCCGCCATTACATCTGCACCAGGAACTCGGTGAAGTACACTTCCTTGATGTCCATCTCCGGCAGGCGCGCCTGAAGCGCCTGCAGCACCTGTGCCTTCAATTGCGCCTTGCCTTCCGGCTGTAACAATTCCGCGGGATGAGCGGTGCTGAGCACGGTCAGGATCGTGTCGCGCACCGCCGGCACCGGCAATCCTGTTTCTTGTTTTTCCTTTACCAAGGGATGGGCGAGCCCCAGCGTCATCGTGACCCGCAAGTAGGAGCGCTCATCGCCCGCGAGGTTCACTACGAAGGTTTCCAGGGGAAGCGTCGCTTCAATCTTGACGGAGGCTGCCTTTTTCGGCGCTGGAGCGGACTTCTTCCTCGCCAGAAGAACTCCGCCCGCAATCAGCGCAAGCACAACAAGCGCCGCGATGATCGCAATCATCGTCTTTGATTTCGGCGCTTCGGAACCGGCCTCCGACTCTGGTTCCGTTTCCGGTTCGGGTTCGGTCTGAGTTTCAGTCGCAGTCGCGACCTCGGTCTCGGTTTCGGTTTCGGGCGGCGTTTCTTCGGCAACAGGTACTTCTGGATCAGGCATGTCGCACGAATGTGCACGCTGGATGCCGGAAGGAGTGGAGGGGACTACTCCAATGGACGAACCATCCATGCAAAACAAAAATCAACTAGATCGCGAGACTCTGATCCCCGCCAACCAGCCCAAAAGTGTTACTTGCAGACCGCTCTCATGAAAATTTGCTAAGAATCGATGATCTTCGGCAAAAACCATCACCACGGAGGCACGGAGACACGGGGAAAAACCTAACAAAGGAACACCCTGCGGGACGCCGTGCCTTCGTGGTGTATGTCCTTATGCATTCCTCAATCGAATGCGAATCTGTTTCTCCTTACCGCTTCAAGTCGATGGTTGCCTGTGTAATCTCGTCGAAGGTCGTGACACAACGCGCATTAGCTTGAAAGGCGCGTTCGGCCACGATCAGGTTGGAAAATTCCTGTGAAATGTCGACGTTCGATTGTTCCAGGGCCCCGCCGGAGAGCGTGCCTCGGCCCCCGGTGCCGGGAGCGCCGATCACCGCCTGGCCGGAAGAGAGAGTTTCCGAAAAGCAGTTGCTTCCGTCGCGCAGCAGCCCTTGATTGTTGGCGAAGGTGGCGAGCGCGATCTGTCCGAGCACGGCCGTGTTGCCGTTGCTGAACGAACCGGTAATGGTGCCGTCGGACCCGATGCTGTACTTTGTCAAGGTACCGCTGCTGCTTCCATCTTGCTGCGTGGAAGCCGTGCTGCTGGCGGCAGCCAATTGTGTCAGGACGGCTTTACCGTTGCTGTCAAAAAGCTTCCAGGTAAAGGTCAGATTGCTGGCGCCATCGGCGAATCCGGTGATCGCGATGCCCGAGACGTTTGCCGGTGTGTTCCCATCCACCGTGAGCAGGTTACCGTTTCCGTCGAATGTCAATGTACCGCTCTTCAGCACGGTGGGATCTGTGCTTCCATTCACGTCAGCCTTCGGGATCGAAATGGAGTAGCTCCAGGCATTCGTCCCGGTCTTCGTGTATGTGAACATCAGGTTGTGGGTTGCGCCGAGTGAGTCATAAATGGTGATGGGAGCCGAATAGGCAGTTGCGCTGGGGGCGGTGGCATCGAGATTTGTGCTCAACTGGGTGTAACTGGTGGCGGTGGGCGGGCTGATCGTTCCCATGGCCAACTGCAGGGCGGTTAGCCCCTGTCCGGTGCTGATCTTCCCCTTCACCGCCGGATAGCCCATCACACTCTGACCGTCCGCCGTGACCAGGTTGTTGTTTTTGTCGATCTCGAAGTTGCCCGCCCGCGTATAGCTTTGCACCCCATTCCCCTGAACGATGAAGAAGCCGTCATTCATGATGGCAACGTCGGTGGCAACCCCGGTGGGATTGACATTGCCCTGGGTAAACATGGTTGGCATGGAGCCAACCGTCGCACCGGCGCCTTGTTGTATGGGATCACCCGCGCCGTTCGATCCGAGCGTCTGGTAAAACAGGTCGCTGAAGAGCACGCGCATGTCCTTGTAGCCGATGGTATTCAGATTCGCGAGGTTGTTGGCGATGGTCGAAAGCGCGGTCGAACTGGCTGTCAACCCGGAGAGCGGTATCGAGAATGATGGCATAGAGGTTCCTCACTTGGACGCGATGTAGGTAAGGAGCTGAGTGATCTGCGAGAGTTCGCTCAGCGACTGAAATTGCGCGAGCTGGCCGACGAACTGATTGGGATCGAGCGGATCGAACGGGCTCTGCGCCGCCAGTTGCGTCGAGAGCAGCTGCAGGAACATGTTGCTCAGATCGGTCGAAGACGTGTCCGAACCCGAATCCGAGCCTGAGCCCGAATCTGCAGGTTGCGCAGCGGCGGCGGGCGCGTGCGATTGCGACGCAGTCAATTGCGAATACATCGACGGCGATAGCGAAATGTACATAAACGTACCTCCTAAATACGAATACTGACGCGGTTTGCAACCGGCTCAAGCAGCGCGGCCGAAGGCATTTCGACCGGCTCGGGATCGAGACGCGCCTCGCCCGGCGCTGCCACTATGACCGGTGGCCGCAAGTCTCGATGTTCCGGCTGGTCGTGATGGGAGCCCGTGCCAGGTTGTAAGCCGGTGCTATTGTTGAACTCTATGCGGGCGAGATTCAGTTGGTTGTCTTTCAATCCCGATGCGATGTTCTGCACTTCGGAGCCAACCCAGTGGATCAGGCCGCGGTCTCCATTGATGGCTACTCCGACCTGGTTTTGCTGGACTGAGGTGTGGACATCGACTGCGCCGAACGCCGTGGTGCGAACCGCGATGTGGATCTGTAGTTCGCCATCGGGGGTGGCGCCGATGCGGCCCGCCGGGATGGCTGGGTTCGTCACCGGCGGCGTCGCATCAAGCGCCTGGTGCGGCGTGGGGAGCTCGGCGGTCAATGGTTGATTGGCGTGTGTGGCCAACGCGGGATGTGCATTTTCCACGGAAGCGGCGCCGGGTGTGCCGGGTCCGTCCGCTTCGGGTTTCGACGTTGGAATCGGCACCAGTTCTTGGGACCGCGCTGCCTTCTCGGTGGGTTTCAGCGAATCGTTCGACTTGGCGGTATCCAATTCTCGATTCGGACCCGCCTTGTCTGACTTCGGTTTTGCATCATCGGTGCTTGCGGAACTGGAATCTGTCGAGCGGGAAGCCACCCCTGCCTGGCCCGAGGTAGCCGCACCCGCAGTCTGGAGATCGACAAGGAAGGAAGGAAGCGCTGTTCCCTTGGGGACGGCTCTCACATCCGTGTTTGCCGAATGTGCAGTAGCAATTCCGGTATTGGATTTCTTTGTGGCTTCTACAGCCGGTCCATCACTGGAATTGCTGGCGTCAGGAATCTGTTTTGCGCCGGCAATTTCACCGGAGTCAGACGCTGGTGAAGACCCGCGGATTGCGAATCTCGCCGGAATCTCCGTGATGTCGCGGAGTGGAACCGCCGCCGATAACACCACCGAGTTACCCGTGTTGGCCTGCAGCGGCCGGCCAACGTTATTGGAAGGCGGTGGAGAAGTTTCCGACGGATCGGATTTTGCCGCGACAACGCTTTGGCTGTCATCTTCGGCCGTCGCGGCCGGTTTAGCCGTCACGTCTGGCTGAATCACTTCTTTTTCAGTGAAACGGAAAGACGCGGCAATCTGGTGCGCGAGTTCGCTGCCGTCAGGACCTTCATTCTCCGGTACCGCCTGCCTCGGAGTAGGAGCTTCGCGAACCGGCCCTGAACCAGAACTGGTTGGAGGGGGTGGGATCTTGCCGAGATTTAAGCTGTCCAGCGGGGGCGCATTCCCACTGGGGATTGCATATTGCGCCGGTTGAACGCCTGTTGTCGGGATTCCGTCGCTCTTTGTTTCGGAAATCAGCGCGAACTTAGGGTTCGATGTCAAAGGCACACCGTTGGCAGGCAGAGCCGGCTTGCTCACAACATTCTTTGTGGCGCCGTTGGTCACGGGCGAGTTATCCGATTCCAAAGCGAGAAGCGTCGAAGCCTGATTCGCTTGCAGCAGCGCCGCTGCCGCCACCTCTCCCAGCACCGGGGTAATCGCGGGGCCCGTCGTCGCGGGGACTTCGGATGGCGCTGGCGCTGGAGGTTCAACCGGGACCGCAACCGGCAGAGCTGCAGCGACCGTAACTGTGGCATCGCTGGAGTGGTTCTGCTTTGGGGCCGGCGTCTCAGTGTCGTGGACGGTAACGGGGTTCGTCCGCGCGACAGTTCCCCGCCGCGAGCTTGGTGCATTCCGTAAAGCCCCTGGGGTCGGCCTTTCGTTGCCACTGGATTGGGAAGTGAGCTTGCCCAGAGCTTCCCCGAAACTCTGCGCATGCGCTGATGTTGGGGGCAAAGCCGGCAGCGCTCTGTCGGCAGACGGATTGGCGAGCCCTGCTACCTGCATCGGAGTACCACGCCATCGTTTGCATTTGGAGTACCAGCAAAAGAAGAGATTGCTTGCTCAACGCCGATCGAGGAGGCGTTTCATTTCAGAGGACTTACAGGAAAGCGGCCAGCCACTCGCGAATCAAGATCGGATCTAGCGCGCTCGTGATCGGCAAGCATTGCCTCGCGGGTCGGCAAGACCAGCCTAGCGGTTTCGCCAGTGCTGAAGAAGGAAGACGACATCCAGGTCCCGTTGCTGCCGGCGCAGATCTTCCTTCTGATATTGCCGGCGCTGCTGTTGCCGCAGCGTTTCAAGCGCCTCGCTTTCACGGTAGGCTTGCTGATATTCCTCCGCAGCTTTCTGGCGCGCGCTCTCGAGGTTGCGGAGTTCGTCCTGCCATTCCGTTTTCAATCTTTCAACCTGGCCGCGGGACATTACCGCGAACTGCAGTTCCACCGCCTTCACTCCCGCGCGCAGGTGTTGCTCGTCGCGGGCTTCCGAATCTTTCAGGAAGCGATCCAACTGTTCCAGCCTGTCCTGCATTTGGATGACCCGCACACTGGCTTCGCGGAGGCGCAGCGCCCGCTGTCGCTCGACGCTCTCGCGAAGGCGGAGCAACGGCGCGAGAACAAAATGAAAGGCCATAAATTCAGGTTGGCAGCTTCATCAATTGCTCGAGCGAACTGCCCATCTCGGCGCGTTCGTCCGGAGTCTGAACCAGAAACGTCCGCAATGCCGGCATGAGCGCAATCGCCCGATCCAGTTCCGCATCGGTGTTCTTCTGATAGGCTCCGATCCGTATCAGTTCTTCGTTGGCCTTATAAACCGCCAAAAGGCGCCGGAGTTCTCCCGTCTTTGCCAGCTGATCGGCGGATACAACTGCCGGCATGATGCGGCTGATACTGTCGAGAATGGCAATGGGCGGATAGTGGTTTTGCGAGGCAAGTTTCCGATCGAGCATGATGTGCCCATCCAGCAAAGCGCGGGCCGCATCGACCAGCGGATCATTCTCGTCGTCTCCCTCCATCAGGACGGTGTAAAAGCCGGTGATGCTGCCGGTCCCGAACGCTCCCGCTCGCTCGATGAGGCGCGCCAGCAACGTGAATACGGATGGCGTATAGCCCTTGGCGGTGGGCGGTTCGCCCGCCGCCAATCCGATTTCGCGCTGCGCCATCGCCAGGCGGGTAAGAGAGTCGACGATCAGCAGCACATGCTTGCCTCGCATGCAGAAATATTCCGCGATCGTGGTTGCCGCCAGGCCCGCCCGGATGCGCAACAGCGGGTCCTGGTCGGAGGTCGACACCACCACCACCGAATGCTGCCGCCCGTCCTCGCCTAAGGTAGAAAGCAGTTCGCCGACTTCGCGTCCGCGCTCTCCGATCAGCCCCAGCACGCTCAGATCGGCGCTGGTGTTGCGTGCCATCATTCCGATCAGCGTGCTTTTCCCGACGCCGCTGCCGCCGAAGATGCCGACGCGCTGCCCTCTCCCGCAGGTGAGAAAGCCATCGACGGCTCGGATGCCGCAGCCCAGCGCATGGCGGATCGGAACTCTTTCTAATGCCGGCGGAGCTTCGTGGTCGAGGGCGCAGCGGTCGCGGCACAACGGCGACGGTTGCCCGTCGATGGGATCTCCCGTTCCATCGACAACCCGGCCCAACAAGCGCTCGCTGACACGCAGAGCCGGCCGACGTCCGCAGACAACGACTTCGTCTCCATAGCGAATGCCCGCCGGACGCCGCAGCGCCATGGAGAGCACAGTGTGCCCGCGAAAGCCCACGATTTCTCCTGGCCAGCGCTGTCCCCGTGAGTCGACGATCTCGCATACCTCACCCACCGTGCAAAACGGCCCCTCCGATTCCACGATCTGTCCTACTACCTGCACGACCTTGCCGGTCCAGCGCAATCCGGAGAGGGATTTCAGACGAGTGAAATAGGAAGTGAGAAGAGGCGCACTCATGAAATTCCGCAGTTAATAGTTCGTAGTTCGCTTTCAGGGATCGAGTTTTGTGATGCGAGTTCCGAACTACGAACCCCGAACTCCAAACTACGAACTCCCGTTCCTGAATCAGTCCCCCGGCCGTTTTGCCAGCAGATCGAGCAACCCGGTTTCGATTTCCTTGAGTTGCGACTCGAACCCAATTTGCGTGCTTCCCATGGAGGTTTCGATGCGGCACTCCCCGGCATTCATCTCGGGGTCCTCGTGGACCTCGGGTGCTGGTCCTTCGCGTATCTGGCAGGCAAAGTAGTGTCTCCACTCCGCGGCATCGCGAGAGGGAACGTGCAGGTGAATCTCGGTGCCTGCATCCAGCTTCTCCAGCGCCACATGCACCATCCCGGCCAGCGCGTGCGGATCCAGTTGTACTTCGCGGTGCAGGATCTTGCGCGCAATCGCCAGTGCCAGCTCGACCACTTCGGGCTCGATCCGCTGATAATAGTTTTGGCGCTCGCGAGCGAAGTCCTCGATTGCCTGCAGGATTTGCCGGCGGTGCTGTTCGAGCGCAGCCTGGGTTTCCGCGCGTAGCTGGTCCTCGGCATTTTTTCGCCCCTGCTCGAATGCATCTGCCTGCAGCCGGCGAATCTTCTCCCCTGCGTCCTGCGGCCCATTTCGTCCATTGCCGAGACTCTCGAGTTCGGCTTCGGCATACGGAAATGGAGCGGTCTCAAGCGCAGGCGACTGTTCGACGGCAGACTCTGGCCCGCTCTTGTTCAGCGCCGGCGCCGCCGCGCTAGACGACATACTCATCTTGCGCCTCCGCGGTCAAAGCTAGTTTCCCGTCGGCTTCCAGCTTGCGGGCCAACTCGATAATCTGGCGCTGGGCCTGATGCACGTCCTTCGATCGGACCGGACCCAGAACCTCCATGTCTTCTTTCAGCATTTCCACCGCGCGTGACGACATGCACTTGAAAACCACGGTTTTCAGTTGATCGGAAGCGCCGCGCATCGCCAGCGCCAGACCTTTTTTGTCGAGCTGTCCGAGCAGTTCGCGGATGCCGGCTTCGGGCACGCCGCAGAGGTCTTCGAATGTGAACATCAGATTGCGAATCCTTAGCGCGGTTTGCGGATCGTCTTTTTCGATCATCTCGAGGATCGCTTTACTGGTTGAGGGATCCATTTGATTGAGCAGGTCGGCGACGCCCTTGATGCCGGCGTAGGCCCGCCGCCCCTGTTCGCCAAGCGCTTCCAGACGCTTGTTCAGCGCCACCGAAACTTTCTGTGCGACCTCGGGCGAAAACTGACGTAAGTGTGCCAGGCGCTTCACCGCCTCGGCCCGCACCTGCTCGGGCAGCCGCATGAGGAGTGCCGATGCCTGCCGCACCTCGAGGTGGGCGAGGATGAGCGCGATGGTCTGCGGATGCTCGGCTTCAAGAAACCTGGCAATCTGTTGCGGGTCGGCATTCTGCAGGCTCGATAGTTGCGTGAGCGTCATCTCTTCAGCGCGCGTAACCTGGCTGAGCAACGTCCGCGCCCCGTCTTCGCCGAAGGCTTTGACCAGCAGCTTTTGCGCGTACTCCGGTCCGCCCTGCGAAATATAGTCCTGGGTCACCGTGAGCTGGTGATATTCCTCGAGTACCGCCATGGCGGCCTCCGGCTTGACCGGCTCGAGGTCGGAGATGCGCCGCGTGAGCTTTTGTAAGTCCGCTTCCGCGAGATTGCGGTAGATCTGGCTGGCGGTTTCTTCGCCCAGCAGCACCATCAGGATCGCCGCCTTGCTCAAACCTGGCATGGAGCCCAGTCCCGGCATGGCTCAGTCCTCCTTCACCAGCGGACGGCTCTTCTGGTCGCGGATCCAGGTCTGTACCAGCCGGCTGGAAGAGGCCGGCTCATTCTTGATCTTTTCGCTGAGCTGTTTCTTCAACGCTGCCGCGCGCTTCGATTCTTCGCTGTTTCCCGGTAAAGTGATGGCAGTCTCGGGCGCGGGGAGCGGTTGCGCAGCTCGTGCCAGTTGCGCCGGAATCTGCTTGAATGCCTGCAGCGCCTGTTTTTTCACCGGCCGCAAAACCAGCATGTAGACGATGAGAAACAGCAGCGTGATTCCCAGATAACGAAGCGCTCCCATCCATGGCTCGAGCAGGCCCCGCAATTTATCCACGCCCGATGGTTCGGCCGGCGTTTCCACCGGCGCGATCTGGAACGACAGATTTTCGATAGCCAACAGATCGCCGCGTTGGTCGTCCACCCCAATGGCGGCGCGAGCCAGCTTCTCGATGGCCGCCATCTCCTCGGGGCTGCGCTTGTGGCGGGAAGTCTGGGTCTGGCCGTTGTTGTCGGTCTTGGTCTCGCTGGCATCGTCCACCAACACTGCAGCCGTGATCCGCCGAATGCGTCCTGCCGGCTGCATCACGTGGCGCGTGCTCTTGCTCACCGCGAAAGTCGAACTATCGGATTTGGAACTTTGGTTGTCGAGCGCCGCAACTACGGTGGAATTCGTCGCCCCGCTGTTGGGCACGTTGCTGGCAGTTCCCGGCACTCCTCCCGGCGCTCCGCCCCCGGCCTGCTCTTCCGTGTGTTGTTGTGTCAAAGCTGCGGTGGCCTTGGGATCGTAGGTCTCAGACGTATCCTCGCTGGTGCTGAGGTCATAATCCACGTGTACGCTGGCACGGACGTGTTCCGCGCCGACCACCGGTTCGATGGCGCGCACCGCGGCCCCGGCCAGCTCTTCGTCCGAGCCGGACGCCGTACCCTGCGGGCCTTTGCGCTGCAGCAGTGGGGCCGCCGTATCCGCATCGACAACGGTCACGTTGTCCGGGCGCAACTGGTCCACCGCACTGGCGACGAGTTGGGGAATCGCCAATTGCGCTTCGCGGGATAGACTTCCACCGCGGGTCTTCACGATCACGGCCGCTTTCGCGGCATGCTCCTGTTCACTGAACAAAGATTCGCGCGGCAGTACGAGATGGACCCGCACGGCCTCGACATCGTTGAGCGTCTGCAGCGTCCGCTCCAGCTCGCCTTCGAGGGCGCGCTGGTAATTTACTTTTTCGGTGAAATCGGAGCCGGTCCAGCTGGGACTATCGAACAACTCGAAACCCAGCCTGGCGCTCCGCGGCAGCCCTTGCGCGGCAGTTTCCAGCCGGGCGGCATCGAGCTTTTCCGAGGCCACCAGAACGGTCGTGCCGTCGGGAGAAATCTCGTAAGGAATATTTTTTGCCGCCAGCTGGCTTGCGAGCGATTGCGCCTCCTGGGGCCGCATCCCGGAATAGAGCGTCACATACTTCGCTTTGTCGATGAGGCCGGTAAAAAGCCAGAGGGTGACCCCCACGACCGCGGCTCCGCCCACGAGCAACAGCTTCTGCTTCAGGCTGAGGCCTTTCAGAAATTCCTCAAGTTGATTGATCCCTTGCGCCAATAGGACTGACTCCCACCCGTGAGCTCGATCCAGTCGCCGGTCGACCGTTGTCAGTCGTCCGGGCTGTACTCGTTATCGGTTCAGCCCCGGGTGACCGACGACCGCCGACCGGTTCAAAACTGCATATTCGATACCTGCTGATAGGCCTGCACGATCTTGTTCCGCACCTGCATCATCAACTGGAACGACAGATCGGCCTTCTCGACCGCGATCATGGCGGTGTGCACGTCCGCGCCGGTGCCGTTCAGCAGTTCCGCGACCTTCGTCTCCGCCTCGCCTTGCGCGTTCTGCGCCTGGTCCATTGCATCTTGAAGCGTCTCGAGAAATTTGCCCTGCTCCACCGGCCGGGCGCGCGGCATCTCGATCTCCGCCGGCAGAATTCGAATTCCAGAAATGCCGTTCGTCATCGAACACCTCCCAACCTGCTTAGCGCAGCAAGTCGAGCGATTGCTGAATCATGTTCTTCGCCGCCTGCACCGCCGACGCATTCAGTTCGTACGAGCGCATCGCGCTCAGCAGGTCGGTCATTTCCTCGATCGGGTCTACCTGCGGATATTTCACGTATCCCTTCTCGTCCGCATCCGGATGCCCGGGCTCGTAGCGCAGCACCGGAGGCCGCGCGTCGGGAATCACGGCTGCCACACGCACGGCGGCATTCGACGGCGGATGCAACCCGGCGAGCGCCAGCGAGAATCGCGAAGGGCGCCGCGACTGAAATACCACCAACTGCCTGCGATACGGGCCTCCCTCGGCGGTGCGTGTGGTTTGCGCGTTGGCCATGTTGCTGGCGACCACTTCGGCCCGTTGCCGTTCCGCTCCCAATGCCGACCCGCTCATTTCCAGCATGCCGAAAAGATTCATGACGCGCTCCCTCCGCCGTTGATCGCGGTCGACAACTCGCTGAATTGTTTTCTCAGGAACTGCACCGCTACCTGGAAACGCAGCTGGTTCTGCGCCATCAGCAGCGTCTCCCGTTCCACGCTGACGTTGTTGCCATCAGGACGTTCGAGCAAGCCGCGCACCGCATGCGCAGCCGGTGTCATCACCGGATATTCGTCGCCGCTAGACATGGCTTGTTCGAGTTCGGATCCGAACGGGCGGACATCGCGCGTGCGATAGCCCGGGGTATCTACGTTGGCGAGGTTGGCAGCCAGAAGCTGCTGGCGAAACGTGCTCACATCGAGCACGCGTTCCAGGCCGCGCATCAGCGGCGTATCAATCATGGACATAATCGCTCCTTGGCGGAAGGCCGTGCTCGCGGATCTTGTTGCGCACCGTGCGCAGGCTCACGCCCAGCATTTCCGCCGCCCGCGAACGGTTGCCGTGCGTGGCGTCGAGAGTCATGGTCAAAAGCTGCTTTTCCATTTCTTCCAGCGACAGCCCCGGTTTCCACTCTGGAAAACGCGGGCTGCGCGGCGGGGCTTTCGCGTGATCGAACGCTTCCAGTCCAATCTCTTCCCGCTGCGACAATGCGACTGCGCGCCGCACGAAGTTGGCGAGTTCGCGCACATTGCCGGGCCAGGTGTGCTCCGCGAGCCGCGCCAGCAATTCAGGAGAGAGCCTTACCGGCGCGCCTGAGCGGCTGTAGAGAGAAGCAAAATGCTCCGCGAGTTCGGCGATATCCTCGCGGCGCTCGCGGAGTGGTGGAAGTGACAGTGGAATCACGTTCAGTCGATAGTAAAGATCGCTGCGGAAGCGGCCATCCCGGACTGCCTCTTCCAGGGGCCGGTTGGTGGTGGCGATGATGCGGATATCCACCCGCACTGATTGGTTCGATCCCAGCCGGTCGAACTCTCGTTCCTGGAGAGCTCGCAGCAGCTTCGGTTGCAGTGGCAGCGGCATTTCTCCAACTTCGTCGAGCAACAACGTGCCGCCGCTCGCCATCTCGAATTTTCCCGGCTTCGCTCCGTCCGCTCCCGTGAATGCTCCCCGCGCATGCCCGAACAGTTCGCTCTCCAGCAGCGCCTCTGGAAGGGCGGCGCAATTCAATGCGACGAATGGGCCCGCGCTGCGCCGGCTCAGGCGATGGATCATGCGCGCGATCAGCTCTTTGCCCGTGCCGCTTTCGGCCTCGATCAGGATGTCAGCATCGGTTTCCGCCGCCCTCCGCGCCCGTTCGAGTGCCTGCTGCCACGCCGGCGCATGCCCCACAAGAATCTCGGTTTGCTGGCTGCCCTGCTGCGCGCGCCGCAGCACCTGCTCGACCGCCAACTCGAGTTTTTCAAAACTAACCGGCTTGACCAGGTAGTCGCAAGCCCCATCGCGGATGGCTTGCACCGCATCCGGAACGCAACCATACGCGGTCAACAAAATCACAGCCGTGTGCGGAGACACGGTACGCACTTCGCGCATCAGGTCGAAGCCATCGCGGCCCGGCATGCGAATATCGGTGATCACCAGCGGATGCAGCACGCGCCGAAACTGGTTCAGAGCGTCCATGCCGTTGACGGCGAGGTCTACCTGCCAACCCCGGCGGCGAAAGCGCTCGTCGAGCGCCGCGCGCATCCCCGCGTCGTCGTCAGCTAGCAGCAGTCGCTTCATGCATCACTCTGTTTCGCGGAAGTTGTAGCCGGAAAGTCGTGCCTTCGCCCTCGCGACTCTCCGCCAAAATTCTTCCCTCATGTTGCTCGATGATCTTCTTGCAGACTGCCAACCCGAGTCCCGAACTGCCCGGGCGCGTGCTGAAGCCGGATTCAAAAATCCTCGGCAGGTCAGCGGCGGCGATCCCCGCCCCGGTATCGAGAATCGAAATTTCAACTTGCTCCGGTCCGGCCTCGCCACAGATCCCCACCCATCCTCCGGCGGGCGTGAAACGAAATGCATTGAGGGCCAGGTTGAGCAGAACCTGTTCGAGCCGGTGCCGGTCGGCGCCGAACCTGATGCCGCGCAGCCCGTTGAAAACCTGCAACTGAACTCCCGCTTGCTTCGCCAACGGGAGAATAAAGTCATACGCCCAGTCAAGCAGCTCGCCGAAATCCATCTCGGCACATTCCACCTCGGGCGAATTGTGCAGATGGAGAACGTTGTTCACGGTAGCCGACAGCGTCCGCAGCCCGGCTTGCACATGTTCCACCCAGCGCCGATTTTCTTCCGGAAGATCGGCCTCGGCTAAGAGCCCGGCAAACAGCTCCAGGCTGCCCAGCGGGTTGCGGATTTCGTGGGCCAGCAGGCCCGACATTTCCACCAGCGCCTGCCGCCGCCGTAACGACTCGCGTTCGCTTTCTATTGTCTTGATTTCGCTGATGTCGCGAACGATGAACACGGAACTGGATTGTTCCCGCTCGAGCCATGCATGGCGGATTGCAACCCAGCTTGAAGTCGTGGCTGGCGTCGCGGAATCGGAAGGCAACAGCAACTCTTGTTCCCGACCGCTCTCGCGGGCGCTCTGTAAAGCGGCGTGGAGAGCCGCGGGCATCGCACGCTCACAATTTCCCAGCAGGCGCGCCGCTTCAGGATTGAGCATCGAAACCCGCTCGCCTTCTTCCCACAGCAGCACGCCGCACGGCAAGCTGTCTACGATCCGACGCAGCCGCTCGCGAATCCGGCGATTCTCTTCCAGGCTGTTCGCCAGGTTGCGGTTGGTGACCTCCAGTTCCTGGCTCAGATGTGCGACCTGCGCCCGCAACCGCCTATAAGTGCGTTCTAAGGAACCCGCCGCCTCGCTGAAGGATGCAAAGGCGCGAGCCAGCGGATGATCGGCCTCGACCACCGGCCCTCGTGGCAGCGGCAGTGATGACATGTTTTCGTGGCATGCAAAACTTGTGCCAGTGGAATGAGATTCTGCTTAGAAGAAACTTATCCCGGCGAAAAAAGCAAAAACCTTTACCACGGGGTACACAGGGGAGCACGGGGGAAAGCAATGCAGTTGCGAACTCTCGTCCGCGGTTGTTAACGGACGCGTTCATCGCTAAGCCGGTAGCAAGCAATTGCCGTCAACTGGCGCATGCCGCCCTACGCAAGACCAGGTGTTCGGCCCGGAGCACCGGCGCGTCTTCCGCCATGATCAGCGCCCGTTCCAGCACGTTCTGCAATTCGCGCACGTTGCCCGGCCAGGATTGAGATTTCAGCAAGTCAATGGCCTCCGACGACAACTGCGGCGCTAACGGAGAGCAAGCAAGTTTGTCCACTACATGGCGCGCCAGTGCGACGATATCTTCCGGACGCTCGCGCAGCGGCGGGATGTCCACCGGAAAGGCGCTGAGGCGGTAATACAGGTCCTCGCGAAACTTGCCGTCGGCCACCAGTCCCGCCAGATTTGCGTTGGTGGCGGCAATCACCCGCGTATCCACGCGCACCGCATCGCAGCTTCCCAGCCTCTGGATTTCTTTTTGCTCGAGGAAGCGCAACAATTTCGGCTGCAGGCTCAAGGGCATGTCCCCGATTTCATCCAGCAGCAAGGTGCCCCCTTGCGCTGACTGGATTCGTCCAGCGTAGGATTGCATGGCTCCGGTGAACGCCCCGCGCACATGGCCAAACAGTTCCGATTCCAGCAGCGCCTCCGGGATGGCGGCGCAGTTCACCACCACAAAGGAGCGCCCTGACCGACTGCTCAGCGCGTGGATGGCTCGCGCCACCAGTTCTTTCCCGCTTCCCGTCGGACCGCTGATGAGTACGGTCGTATCCCTCCGTGCCAGCAGCCGCGCGGCCCGGTAGACCGGCGTCATCGCTCGCGATGCTCCGATCATTCCTGGCAATGGCGCGTCCAGAACTGAACTCGCACTCTTGGCCGTAGTCTCCCGGATCAGGCTATCGCCCCCGTTTCCCGAAGCGGGTTGTTCGTCAGGCGATTCCTGCGCTTCCCCGTCCGTCTCTCCGTCGAGCATTACCACTTCAATCGCAGGAAAGCGCTGGCGAATGATTTTGTTGAGTTCTTCTGCATCCAGATCCGGAAGATGGCGGTCAAGGAACAAGGTGTGCCACAAACCCGTCTCCAGGCGCCCCAATGCGTCAGCCCCACCCGACGCCTCTTCGACGCGCCACTCCGCTGCAGCCAGACGGCTTAGAACGCGCTCGCGAACCACCTGGTTTGGACTGGCCACCAGCACCCGTCCACAACCATTCGGCGCACACGGAGGGCTTATCATGCGGTCAATTTGAAATCCGGCTGATTAAAAGCAGATTAGTCGGAGATTAGAAGTCTCTTGCGATGAAGAACGAAAGGGTACGGCCAGATTGATGATTGTCGATTTACGATTGACGATTAAGAACAGCGCAGAAGTGAACAGCGGAACCCTGACACCCGACACCTGGCACCCGACACCTGCTATTTCGGCACCAGCACCAGTTCCCCATTTTCCACACGAATGTCTTTCACGTTCTCCGGCAGCTTCAACTGGTCGCGTTGCTCTAGAAGTTTCTTTTGCAACGCATCATTAACCAGCGAAACCGGAATGCTCAGGTTTCCGATCTTAGCCTCGGTTGCGTCGAAGGTTGCGTAACCATCTTTCGCACCCAGGTGTCCGCCGAGCGTGACGTACACATCTTTGCCGGCGATCTGGGTGAGAAACTGGCCGCGAACAATGTCGCCATCCATCGAAACCTGGTAGTCCTTGATATCGGGAACCGGTCCTGGCAATTCGGCCGATGTGCCGGGGCCCGCGCTTGCCGCTGATCCTTCGCTCGATGACCCAGGCGTAGCCGCGGGCGCCGCGCCAGTTGCCTGTGCGATCGCCGCGCCGAGTTCGGCATTGTTGATGTGAACCTCGGACGGTGCCTCCGACGTCGTCTGCGGCTGCTCAATTTGGTTTACCTTCTCACCAAATGACTGTGCGCTAGCCGCAGCTGCTGCCGGAGAGGCCGGAGGGGCGCTGATGGGAGCGGGTTTTCGCAGCACCAGATAAAGTGTCAATAACGAGATTGCCAACGTCGTCAAACTGGTGATCCGCTGCCATTTCAAGCGACACCTCCGCTGCTGGATTCCATGCTATCCGCACGAAGGGCCTGTTCTTAGATGACGGAGGTGATAGAGCTTTGGGGGTATTTTGGGCTTTAGGCTCTGGGCTTTAGGCTCTGGCTCTCGGCCGCGGGCTTTGAACTTTCTGCTTCTCCTGCGACGACGAGGCGCCGTCGCGACTGCCCTCAACACCCCATCACGCCAAAAACGGGCGTGATGGCGACCCCGGGCAGGGTGCCGGCGCTACCCTCAGGCGACTCTTAAAGCATGCACGGCACAGAATCAGCGTCGGGCCAAAAGCCCTGAGCGCAGAGCCTATTCCACAATCGCCAGCACGTCCCCGGCATTCACCGTCGCGCCCGGCACCGCCAGCACCTTCTGTATCAGCCCCTTCTTCGGAGACTTGATCTCGTTCTGCATCTTCATCGCTTCCACCACCACCACTCCCTGCCCCACTTCGACCGCCGATTTCTCCTCGACCAGGACCCGCACCACCCGTCCCGGCATAGGCGCGACGAGTTTCTTCGCGCCCAGTTCTTCTGCGGCTCCGGCTCTGCGCCCACGCAACGACCGCGGATCGCGCACCTCGACTGCAAATCGCTCGCTTCCCACCCACAGGTGCAGATCGGTCGCAGTCTGCTCCCGTTTCACTTCGTAGGAACGCCCGCCCGCCAAGACGGACAGCACATCGCGGCGCGTGAGCACGGCATCCACCGCCATGGCATTGCCGTCCAAGCGGCAGTTCCATCCGGCTTCGCCCTTCTCCAACTCCAGCCGGTGCGTCTTTCCCGCGACGATGACTTCGTAGATCATCAACCTACTGCAGCGCCTCCGCGCGCCCCTTTTCTTTCCAGTTAGAAGTGCTGTGCGCGGCATTTCCATTTGCGTTCTGTGCTCGCGGATCGAGAATCGCGAACAATGCCGCCGCCACCGCAGCGATCACGTGGTTTCCGTCCGCCGCTGCCGCAGTTCCGTTGCCGCTGGCCAGCAGGCGATCGAGATATCCGGTATCGAGCTTCCCGGCCACGAAATCGCCATCCTGCAGAATGCGTTTGAACAGCGAGATGTTGGTCTTGATCCCCGCCGCGAAATATTCTTCCAAAGCGCGGCGCAGCCGCATGATCGCCTGCCCGCGATCTGCGCCGTACCCAATGAGTTTCGCCAGCAGCGGATCGTAATCGATGGGCACCGTCCATCCCTCATACGATCCGCTGTCGTGGCGGATTCCAGGTCCCGCCGGCGGCAGCAGCAGCGTGATCTTTCCCGGGCTGGGGAAATAATTGTTGTCGGGATCTTCGGCGTAGATTCGGCATTCGATGGCATGGCCGCGGATGGTGACGTCGTCTTGCCCGAACGGCAGCTTCTCGCCGTTGGCAATGCGGATCTGCAAGTGCACCAGGTCCCTTCCCGTCGTGAGTTCCGACACCGGATGCTCGACCTGTAGCCGCGTGTTCATCTCCAGGAAATAAAAATTCTTCCGTTCATCCACCAGGAACTCAACTGTGCCGGCGTTGGTGTAGTTGGCAGCTCGCGCCACCCGCACTGCCGTTTCGCCCATCCGGCGGCGCATCTCCGGATCGACAATCGGCGACGGCGACTCCTCCAGAACCTTCTGATGCCGACGCTGGATGGTGCACTCGCGCTCCCCCAGCCACAGCGTATTTCCATGCTGGTCGGCGATCAGCTGCATCTCGATGTGGCGCGGATTGAGGATCGCTTTCTCGATGTAGACCTCGTCATCGCCAAAGGAACGCTGCGCCTCGCTTTGCGCAGCCTCCAGCGCAGCCCGCAACTGCTGGCGCGACTCGACCAGGCGCATTCCCTTTCCGCCGCCCCCTGCGGCCGCCTTCAACATCACCGGATAGCCGACTTGCTCCGCCGCTCGCTCGGCTTGGTCCGCCGATTCGAGGCCACGCGAAGTGCCCGGCACAAACGGGATCCCCGCCTTCTCCATGGCCTGGCGCGCACGCGTCTTCGAGCCCATTGCCTCCATCGATTCCGCGGTCGGCCCGATGAACTTCACGCCCGCTTCCGCGCATGCTCGTGCAAACTTAGGACTCTCGGAGAGAAATCCATATCCAGGATGAATCGCCTCGGCGCCGGAACATCGCGCTACATCGAGGATCTTATCGATGCGCAAGTACGATTCGGTGGCCGGCGCCGGACCGATGAGGTAAGCCTCGTCTGCTTTGCTGACATGCAGGGATGCGCGGTCGACGTCAGAATAGACGGCGACTGCCGTGATTCCCAATTCGTGGCAGGCGCGGATGACGCGCACGGCAATTTCGCCACGATTGGCAATCAGAATCTTCTTGAACATGACAAGTCAGTTGGAGTTCCCAGTCGTTGGTCGTTGGTCGTTCCGCAGTGCCTCATGGAATCAGGCGTTTGCCCGATACCGGCGAATAGCGAACAACCAATGAGCAAGGACTAACGACTGCATTCAACAAAAATGGCCAGCACGCAGAATGCACGCCGCGTACTGGCCACTGGGTATTGGATACTGGCTACTGTTTCTGATCCATGACGATGCCCTGGCTTCCAGGCTGCTTTTCGGCCTTGGCCTTCTTGGTCGCCATCGTCTTGTCCACCCATTCATCGGCGGTCTTCAGGTCGGCAGCTTGAGCGTCCTTGTCACCACAATCGACGTCTGCCCTCTCGCGGTACATGAGGTTCATGTACGCCATGGCATCGTCGTAATCGGGACGAAGCTGCAGCGCCTTGTTCAGATTGTCAATGCCTTCCTGAATCGAGGGCGTGTTCTTTTCCTTCAGCATTTCGCAGACTTTCTTGTCCTTGGCGGGGAGCGAGTCGTCGGGTTTCATGCCGAGTTTCGCCCGCTCTTCCATCCGCGGCTGGTACGTCTCGGTCCAGTCGATGACGGCCACCGAGTAGTACGGCTCGGGATCGTTCGGGTCCGCCGCCGATGCCCTCTTATAAAACTCTTTTGCCAGATCGAACTTCTTCATCTGCAGGTAGAGGTAGGCGATACCCTTGATGCTGTTGATATTCTTCTTATCCACCTGCAGGACCTGCTTGTATTGATCGATCGCCTGCTCCGCCATCTGATTGTTGTCGGGAGTGTCGGCGCCGGGGATGTATTGCTGCGCATAGGCGGTCGCCAGGTAGAGGCGCGCATTGATCAGTCCGGGATCGAGCTTTACCGCCTCCTGGAAGTGACCGATGGCTTGCTCGTATTTGGTGTTCTTGTAGGCCTGCACGCCCTTGTTGAGTTGGTCGCGTGCCCTTAACTTGCTGCAGCCCGTCGCCAGCAAGATCACCGACGCCGCAGCCAGC